>ERZ779894.296-NODE-296-length-58409-cov-11.432344_pt1 | contig 58409 bp, 47 predicted proteins | sample MGYA00511587_ERZ779894 | MGnify/ENA primary metagenome ERZ779894 (study PRJEB29588, sample SAMEA2160490) | human gut metagenome | biome: human gut; feature: human-associated habitat; material: faeces | place: Denmark | collected 2008/2010 ... | reverse complement strand
AAGAAAAAGGTTGGTCATAAACTTATCCGCAGGGTAAGTCTTGATCAATTCTACGATTTAGTAACAGGGCAAGATGATGCTTTTTATCAGATGTGTATGGTTCTTCCCTCTGTTATTGAAAAAGCAGTTAAAGAACTGGAAGGCACTATTGTCCCTCACGATACTGTTATTGATGAACTGAGAGAACTGGCGGCAAAACAGGATATTGAATCAGAAGATTTGGCGATAGCTATGGCAGCATATATGCTTGGATTTGGTACATATAAAGGATTTAACCAATAACTAAGGAAGATAAATCATATGAAACTTGAAATGATAGAAAAAGAAGCATTTGCGGGAGACTATGAAAGTGTAGTACTTGAACAGTGGAAAACTTGTATTGCAGAGGCAAATGGAATATCTGAAAAGCGCAATAACGCTAACAATATATTTATTACTCTTAACACAGCATTGTTTGCGGTTATAACTTTTTCGCTTGATTATAGGAGTATTTTACTTTCGGCAATAGGTATTGCAATCTGTATTTTATGGATTTATACAATTAACAGTTACAAGAAATTAAATAGCGTAAAATATGAAATAATTAACGAAATGGAATTAAAGCTTCCATTAGCGCCTTTTACAAGTGAATGGGATAGATTAAATAACAAATATGATTATGTGCGATTGACTAAAATAGAAAAATACATTCCTTGGATGTTTATTATCCTTTATTCTATTTCAATTCTTTACCCGGTAGTAAAGGGGTTGATAGCACATATATGCTCTTGCATAGGAGGATAGATAATGAAAGTGTTTATATCGCATAAGGATGCAGATAGTCTGCAAGCTTTGTTGCTAAAAAGAGCTTTTGAAAACGAGGGCGTTTCCGCATATTTAGATGTTCTCGACAGTAGCATAAATGGCGGGGGTAAAACTCTTACAGAACACATTAAAGGTCAACTCAATCAGTGCACAGATATTATTGTCTTAATGTCTGAAGCAACAAAGTATTCTTGGTGGGTTCCTTTCGAAATAGGTATGTCAGCACAAATTGATATGCCAACAGCCAGTTACTTGAAAGAAAATGTAGTTTTACCCAGTTATCTCAGTTATTGGCCAAGACTAAAAACAATTAATGATGTCTCTACTTATGTATCTGTAAGAAAGAAAACAGAAAGAACACTAAATGAGCAATATAGCAATTTTGAACTTTCGAGTGTCTCAAACAGAAGGAAAATTGAAACTCCTATTTTTTATGAAAATCTTAAACGAGAATTGAGGTAATATTATGACATACAATCTTTTTATAAGCCATTCGTGGACATATAGTGATGCTTACGAAAAACTTGTCAACTTATTAGACGCTGACCCATATTTCACTTATAAAAATTATTCTGTTCCTAAAAATGACCCAATACATAATGCAAATAATGATTATCAATTGAAAGCGGCTATTCGCAATCAAATGCAACATGCAAGTTGTGTTCTAATTCTTGCAGGGGTTTATTCAACTTATAGTAAGTGGATAAATATCGAGATTCAGCTTGCTCAAGAAATGGGAAAGAAAATTATTGCTATTGAACCGTGGGGCGCTGAAAAAACATCAGTTAAAGTAAAAAGTAATGCCACCTCTATTGTTAAATGGCAAACAGCTTCAATTATAAAAGCGATTAGAGGCTATTAAGTTTTTCAAATTCTGACAACATAATGACAACAGGAATTATGATACACCGTAATTCTTGAATAATCTGGATAATCCCGATAATCCGTGCTAAATGGCATATACAAAATCGTTTAAGTTACGGTTTGAGGGAGCGAGTGGGAATAATCGCACACCTTCGATGAAATAATCCGGCAATAAATCTCCGGCTGTGGGAATCATCCCACAGCCGTTTTTTAGCCCCCTTGACAAAATGAGACTATTGTGATAGTATAGACTACAGCGATAGTCTAAAGGAGGCTTGTATTATGACCGATAAACTTTTTGACAGCGAAGCAAAAATTATGGAGATAATATGGAGCAAAAGCCCCATTTCGGCAAAGGAAATCAGCCTGATATCCGCCGAAACCATAGGATGGAACAAAAACACGACCTATACGGTCATAAAAAAACTGGAAGCCAAGGGCTTCATAAGACGCGAAGATCCCGGATTTATCTGCACTCCTCTTATATCCAGGGATCAGGTGCAGAAAGCCGAAGCGGAATCACTTTTAAAAAAGGTTTTCAAAGGTTCCCGAAAAGCTTTGTTCTCCGCATTGATAGAGAACGAGCCTCTGTCTGCGGACGAGATCGACGAACTGCGAAAGCTCATTGATAACAGGTGACCTTCATGCCGAACGATATCTTTTACTGGGTGTTCAATATGAGCATAACGGCTGCTTTGACCGGTGCGGTCGTTATGCTTATAAGGATGATAAGAATAATTCCGAGAAGGTTTGCGGTGCTGCTCTGGATCATACCTTATATGCGTATGGTATTGCCCTTCGGACTGGATCAGCCGTACAGCCTCATGTCGCTTGTTACAAAGGTCACGGCAAAGTCCGTGGTAGTATATCAACCGACAGACAACATTGCTTTTTCAATGATGAACGGCATCATGGCGGCGGACTCCTATTTTCCTCTCACCTATAAAACCGATGCTTTTAAAAAAGTGTTCGGCATGGCTTCGGTGGTATGGATCGCTGTTTCACTGTCGGTCATTGCTTTGCTGACCGTAGTATATTTTAAAACAATTTCCTCTGTCAGGGATTTTGTACATCTGACAGGCAATATTTATTTTTCGGATAAGGTCACAACCCCGGCGGTGTACGGTATAATCCACCCTAAAATAATTCTGCCGTCACTATGCGGAAAACGGGACACCGGATTTATTATAATGCATGAGGAAGAGCATATCAGGCACTGCGACAACCTTTGGCGCGTGCTCGCACTTATTATTACCTCACTGCATTGGTTCAATCCCTTGTGCTGGGTGTTTTTGAAGTGCCTTTTAGCCGACATGGAGCTGTCATGCGACGAGCGCGTCACGGCAAAACTGGACCCCGACCGGGCACGCAATTATGCTTTGTCGCTGTTGGAGTATGAGCAGGATGCAACCGTTTTTGCGTCCGCTTTCGGCGGAGCAAAAATACGCACAAGAATAGAAAATATACTGTCATTTAAAAAGCTGACACGGTTTTCTTTTGCAGTATTATCCGCATTTATTGCCGTTATTTTCTGTGTACTGCTCACAAATGCAGAATGAAAGGAGCTGTTATTTATGAAAGATACGCGGTTTCGTATATATTATCTGCTTGCCTGCCTCGGCGTTCTGATTGCGTCTGTTTACCCGTTATCCATGGGTATAAGGGTGATAACCGACATAATCGACGACGGGACCGTATATAAGGGAAACTACCCTAAATACATAATCCCTTATTTTCCGATATGCATTGCAATAATAGCCGGCGTTTTACTTATGCCGCTCCTTTTTAAGATTTTTAAAAGGTTCGCCTTTGCCGCTGCCGCATCGGCGGCAACTGGACTGTTTTTTGCAGCAGAGCTTCTTCTTGAGAAAAAGGTGGTCGTGTCGGCATCGGAATCGCTTTTGACTCTTGAAGACTGGCAAATGTATATGTGCTATATTCCTCCGTATGACGCGTCTAACATCGGTAACGTATCTTACAGACCTTTAACCGCAGTCGAAATATTGATGGGTGACTACAATCCTGCTTTTAAGCTCCATTTTTATATTATATCGGTCATACTCATCATTACAATTTTAAACAGCCTGTACGGCTTCGGACATATCGCAAAAACCGGAGACCGCCAACACCTCTGCCCTCTTATCATTCAGTCTGTCTGTTCTTTTTCGTTCCTCGGTCTTTGCATACTTGCCTGCTTTACCGCCTTCTGGAGAGACGGCAGCATTCTTGTCTCGCCGTTGTCAGCAGTATTGATGACACTGTTTTTTGTTCTTTTGGGCGTGACCGCAGGTGTTTTTACAGGGTCGTTTCTTCTCAAAAAACAGAGCGCCGTGCTGAAGCTCGTCCCGTCTGTCACGGCTTCCGCCATGACGCTTTTAATGTACATCGGGGAAATGATACTGTTAAACGGACATTTGTACAGCCTCGGAACCGGGGCTTTGTTCACAAGTCTGCCGAAAATAGTGCTGTCCTTTGTTGATATAGCCGTGATTGCGGTTTCGGGCGGCATAACTGCCCTGATATTTGCGTTTATTCGAAGACGCCTGCCGCACCCGGAAAGCCGATAACCCAAGCCGTGTCCACAACGACACGGCTTTTATATTTTTGTCTGCATGTTATGCGTTCCGGAACCGGACGCCTATGTGAGCTGCCCTTATTATCAACCGATAACATTTAACTGCGAAAAAGGGTGGAAATAGCGGGCGAAATGTGGTACAATGTAGGAAAATCTGCTTGTGTCTGTGGGAGAGAAGCATTATGTCCGATAAAAAATACTACAGCAGCCTTGTTGCGAAAAGGTGCGAATACTGCCGCTTTGCACGGTCGATAATGGGCGGCAAAGAGATCGTTTGCCCAAAAAAAGGACTTCGCTCGCCATTTGATTGCTGCAGGTCGTATAAATACGACCCCTTACGGCGCGAACCCGTCGTTGGCGACATAGGCAGAAATTTTGATCCGGATGATCTTAAATTATGATAAATCTGTTCGGTCACAGTCCGGTTTTGGGAAGTGACCTTTCGTGAAACGCCCGGCATTTGCCGTTTCGCTGATCTTACTTGCGACAGCGGCTCTGCTTTATAAGTGCGGTACCGTCGCCGGCATTGCAGCCGCGCTTGTTTTGCTGCTGTTCTCCGCCGTCTGCTCCGTTTTTAAGAGGAATATTCAAGGCGGCAGGTTCGCGGCATATGTACTGCTTCTGTCCTCGCTTCTTTGCCTTATAATGACCGCCGGCAGCTATGCGCGGATACTGCGCTCCGAGGCGCTGGCAGGCAGCCGGATGCCGGTCACGGCGAGGGTGACCGAGGAGCCGCGCGGACACGGCGCATATACACGCCTTGAGGTAAAAACCGTAGACGGCGGCGAAGGATCGGCGCCATCCGGCATAAAACTTACGGTATCGGTCAACGGCGACGATGACGCCGCCTTTTCAAAGGTCGGCGATATCATTTCCTTTGACGGTCAGTTTTCCCTGCCCGACGAGCGTTACCGCTCCTCCGGTTATGCCGAGGGCGTATTCGTTTCCTGCTTTGCAAACAACATAAAACAGGTCGGGCACCGCTACACGCCGTATGAGACCTGCGTTGCATTGAGAAGCGCCATAAGGTCAACCATAAGAGAACGTCTCTCGGGCGACGACGCGGCACTTGCCTGCGGCGTTTTGCTCGGCGATATAAGCGGAATAAGCGACCGGCTTTATTCCGACCTCAAGGTCTGCGGAGTATCGCACATTGTTGCGGTATCCGGTCTGCACATAAGCATAATGTGCTCCGCCGTTATGGGACTGTTCTGTATGATTTTCAAGCGGCGCATCGCGCGGCTCTGCTCGCTCGGCGTCGTGCTTCTCGGCGTGGCGGTGACGGGTTTCACTCCGTCCGCGATACGCGCCGGAATAATGTGCGCGGCAGCCTTTGGTGCAGGTGCCGCCATACGCTGCAAGGACTCGCTCAATTCCCTTGGCATTGCGGTAATACTGATGCTTTTGTATGAGCCGTTTTATGTGCTGCACATCGGTTTTCTGCTGTCGTGCAGCGCGACTGCAGGTGTCATCGTCGCCGGCAGTGTCACCGGGAAGCTGATTGACGACAAAGTTAATATCAGAAACTTTGTTTTGTGCGATATCGTCAAAAGCACTCTTTCGGTTGCGGCACAGTCGGTCGGCGCGGCGATTTTTACACTGCCTATAACGATGATCGTTTTCGGCTATGTATCCACGGTATCGCCCGTTGCAAACATCGCCATCAGCTTTGCCGTGGGTTACCTGCTGCTTTCGCTGCTTGCCGCCGTTATTTTGTCGGCGCTGCCTTTTGTGGGATTTTTCTCGGTTCCGTTTTTCTCATTTGCGACGCTTGTCTCGCGGTATATTTCGGCCGCAGTGGGGCTGATAGCAAAAATTCCTTTTTCATATATTCCGCTCGGCAGCTGCCTTGCCCTTTTAATAACAGCACTTTGCTTGGGACTCGCCGGCGTATGGCTGCTTTGCAGCCGTCCGGGCGGCATAAAGCTTCTGTCTTTGATGCTGGCACTGCTGACCGTGACCGGCATGTGGGCAGGGCGGCTTGTTTTTGCAGATTCGCTGCAGATCACAGCGGTCAATGCAGGCTCCGGTTTCTGTGCCGTCATAAAATATAGCCGGTCGGTAACGGTTATTGGCTGCGGCGACGATAAAGGAGACGTATATGCCGTTTCGGCAATTTTAAAGGAATGGTCGGCAGGTAAAATAGACACACTGATAATGCCCGAGGGCAATGCCTACTGGGGCGGCTTTGACGCCCTTGCATCCAAAGTCGGAATCGGAAAAATCGCCGTGACCGATAAAAGTCTTTTGAGCGGTCACAAGGTATATGAAAAAACCGCCGTTTCGGTTGTGGGCGAGGGCGAAATGTTCAGCTCCGGTAACATGCTGACCTTTTGCATTGAAAAAGGCGGAGACTCGGTTCTCATGCTGTCAAAAACGCAGAAATTCATATTCGGAATAAACGGCAGAGACCTGCCGCACGACGCGCACTATATCATAGCCCTGCTGCCGCCGGACGGGGAATTCAGAGGTATATACATGTCGCCCGTCTTTTATCCGCAAAGCATATCCGACTCTTACACGGTGGTGGCTGAGGGGACTGATATGTCGGTTACAATAAAGGAAGGAAAGGAGCCGGTGTTTTATGCCGTCAAATAGCAAAAAGACAATAGAATTTCTGACCGAAAACGATCTCTCGTCAGCCATAAAGGGCAAAAACCTTTCGGGCTGCTACTGCATATTCGGCGAGGAGCAGTACCTCATAAAAAGGCATATAAACGAAATGCTCAGGCTAGCGGTCACGGATCTTGCCGAGCTGAATCTGATGAAATTCGACGGTGCCGTAAAGGCGCAGACCGTCTATGACGCCGTCACATCCTTTCCGGTAATGAGCGCGTCAAGGGCGGTGACGCTGTGCGATTTTCCGTTTGACAAGGCGTCTCAAAGCGAGATCGACAAGCTGTTTTCGGCTATAGCCGACATTCCGCCGACAACCGTTTTCATTATCTGGTTTGAAACCGTGCAGATATCGCAAAAAAAGCCGGGCGACCGTTTCTTGAAGCTTTTTTCGGCAGTCACGGAGTCGGGCGGTCACGTTTACTGTATAGGCAGAAAAAACACCGCCGATATAATGCGGCTGCTGCAGTCGGGCGCCGCGCGGCGCAAGTGCCGGATGGAGCCTACAACGGCAAGATACATGATCGACACCTGTTCGGACGATCTGTCAACCCTTATAAACGAGCTTGAAAAGCTCTGCTTTTATGTGGGTGAGGGCGGCAATATATCAAACCAAACGGTCGATACCGTATGCTCAAGATCACTTGAAGCATCGGTCTACAATATTTCAAGGGCGGTGCTGAAAGGCGATATTGCCGGTGCCTACAAAATACTTGACGATCTTTCGTTCATGAACACCGACCCGGCATATATCCTTACTATCCTTGCTTCGTCATATATCGATATCTACAGGGCATACGCCGCAAAATGCGCCGGAATAAGACCTGAAGCGGCGGCAAAGGAGCTGGGATATTTCGGCACGGCGTTCAGAATGACCGACGCCGAAAGGCAGCTGAAAGACTTAAGCGAAAAGCAGATTACCGAGTCGCTGCGCTGCCTTTGCGAATGTGACATGGCGGTAAAAGGGTCAAGGGTTCCGGGCAGGACCACGCTTGAAAAGGCGGTAGTGCAGCTGGCTTTGATAGCAAGGGGTCGGACATGATACATCTCGATAAGGCGGTTATAGTCGAGGGCAAGTATGACAAGATACGGCTGTCGTCGTTTATAGACGCCGAAATTATTACAACCGACGGTTTCGGGATATTCAAGAACCGCGAAAAGGCTGAGCTTATAAGAAAAGCCGCAAATAAGCGCGGTATTATAATAATGACCGACAGCGATGGCGCCGGCTTTCTTATCCGCTCGCATCTTTCCGGCATAGTACCGCCTAATAAAATCACAAACGTCTTTATACCCCAGATAAAGGGCACCGAGCGCCGCAAAACAGCGGCGTCAGCCGAAGGCTTTTTAGGGGTCGAGGGTCTTTGTGAACAGATAATAACCGATGCCTTGAAAAAGGCAGGCGTGATTTTCAGCCGCGAAAGGCGCGGCGAACCGGTCACAAAGGCAGACCTTTATGAGCTGGGGCTTGTAGGAGGCGCGGACAGCCGAAAAAGAAGAGAGCTTTTAGAACAAAGGCTCGACCTTCCGCACGGCATGTCGTCGTCGCAGCTTCTTACCGCCATAAACTGTATTTACGACCGCAGCGAGTTTCTGAATCTATTTTCCATCGGAGGACCTTTATGAATGAAGCCATGAAAAAGGCAAGGATACTGCTTGTACTGCGATACTTAGAGGAGCAGAGCGATCGTCTGCACCCGGTATCGGCAGCCGAGCTTATTTCCATGCTTGAAAAAAACGGCGTCAGCGCCGAACGCAAGGCGATATATTCAGATATCGCCGCTTTGTGCTCGGTCGGTGTTCCGATAGAAACCGGCGGCAAAAAGCACGGCTACTTTATAGCCGAGCGGCAGTTCGGCATACCGGAGGTCTGCCTGCTTATAGACGCGGTGCAGTCGGCGGAATTTATTCCGGCAAAAAAGAGCCGCGATCTTATATCAAGGCTTGAAAAGCAGGTCAGCGTCCACGAGGCTGAGACGCTCCGCGGCAGGGTCTGCATAGACAACCGTCCCAAAAGCACCAACGACTCGCTGTACAGCATAATCGAGGCACTTAACACCGCGATATCGACCCGTAAAAAGGTCGAGCTTTGCTATTTTAAAAACGTTCTTGGGAAAAACGGACTTGAAACGGCTGAACGCAGCTTCAAGGTAAGCCCCTATTCCCTTTTGTGGGACAATGATCACTATTATCTCATCTGCAACAACGAAAAATACGACAACCTCATGCACCTGAGAATAGACCGCTGCCGCAGCGCCAGAGTAACCGCAGAGCCGTGGCGCCATTTTTCCGAGGTCAGCGAATATTCGCAGCGGTTTGACACCGCGGACTACGCCAGGAAGGTATTCAACATGTTCGGCGGCGAGGTATGCCGGATAGACCTTGAATGTGACAAGGATCTGCTTGACCAGGTACTTGACAGGTTCGGCAGGGAAATAATGATACGCTCATTGCCGGATGATACCGCCTTCAGGTTTACCGCCGACGCGCTTATAAGCGAAGGGCTTGTCGGCTGGATAATGCAGTTCGGCGGCAGGGTGCGGTGTTTGTCACCCAAAACGCTCCGCGACGACCTGAAAAAGAAGGCTGAGGATCTGCTGCGCTCCTCCACATAATACCGAAAATTTTAGTTTATCACCGTGCAGATGAAAAACAAAAATGGGCGAAAGCTGCGCTTTCGCCCATTTGAAAATTCTACCGGTTTTTTCGGTTTTCGTTTGCCGTGCTGCTTAAAATCAGATGAGAGACCTGTAAAGATCGGCAAGCTCGGCAACGCTCGTGTCGCGCGGATTGCCCGGTCTGCAGGCGTCGTCATACGCCGACTGCGCAAGGAAATCTATATCCTTGGGATCAACTATTTCCTTGAGGTCGGCAGGGATACCTACATCCTTCGCCAGCTGTCTTACGGCATCGATGGCAGCCTTGCGGTACTCCTCGGTGCTCATTTTTTCGGTTCCCTCAACGCCCATGGCTTTGGCTATATCGCGGTATTTCTCACCGGTCGCAGGTGCGTTGTATTCCATTACGGTGGGAAGGATTATCGCGTTGGCAACTCCGTGCGGCGTATCGTAAAGCGCGCCGAGCGGATGAGCCATTGAGTGCACAATGCCGAGTCCGACGTTCGAGAAGCCCATTCCGGCAACATACTGTCCGAGAGCCATGCCCTCGCGTCCTTCCGGCGTGTTTTCGACCGCGCCGCGCAGCGACTTCGAGATGATTTCTATAGCCTTTAAGTGGAACATATCGCTCATCGCCCATGCGCCCTTGGTGATGTATCCTTCGATGGCGTGGGTCAGCGCGTCCATTCCTGTCGCGGCGGTAAGTCCCTTTGGCATGGTTGACATCATATCCGGATCGACAACGGCTACCACCGGTATGTCGTGAACGTCAACGCAGACCATTTTGCGGTTCTTTTCGGTATCGGTTATAACGTAGTTTATGGTGACCTCGGCAGCTGTACCGGCGGTGGTCGGCACGGCGATTATCGGCACGCACTTTTTCTTTGTGGGAGCTACGCCCTCAAGGCTTCTGACATCGGCAAACTCGGGGTTCTCGATGATTATACCGACCGCCTTTGCGGTATCCATTGATGATCCGCCGCCTATCGCGACGATGCAATCGGCTCCGCTCGCCTTGAATGCGGCGACGCCTGCCTTTACGTTATCTATAGTCGGATTGGGCTTGATCTCGCTGAACAGCTCATAGGAGATACCGGCGGCATCCAGCACATCGGTCACCTTTTTTGAAACGCCGAATTTCACAAGATCGGGGTCGGAGGCGACAAACGCCTTTTTAAAGCCTCTCGCAATGATCTCATCGGCGACCGCCTTTACCGCACCGGCACCGTGGTACGAAGTCTCATTGAGCACAAATCTGTTATACATTTTAGATCCTCCTTTTAAACTTTAAAGGCAGCATATCTGCCCGTCAATCATAGTATACAATAGTAATTGTGTTTTAAAATGACCGCATTTTAAACAAATTGTTAATATAGGCGCCTTGCAGTAGGGTGATTTTTATGGAAAATGCATGATATTTTAAGGCGGGCTTAAAATTTTTAAAAAATGCACTTGACTTTTGCTGTTTAAAGTGCTATCATTCATGCAAAGAGAAAAACCTGTGATTAGGAATAGTAACCTTTTTAAAAGGTGCTCAAAGAGAGCTGCCGGCGGTGGGATGGCAGCAGCAGCGAAAAAGGTGAATGGACTTATGAGGGCGGCCGAAAGCGCGTTTGCGTGAGTAGCAGCCGACGGGATGTGCCCGTTACAGCACGGCTCGCGTTTATGCGTGAGGCAGAGCCGGACGGTTTTTTACCGTCAACTTGGGTGGTACCGCAGGATTTATCGATCTTGTCCCATTGTTTTGGGGCAAGGTCGTTTTTTTATCTTTAAATCAAGGAAAGGATGTGTCGGCTGTGACAGTAAATATTTTTCGATGGCGATGGCGAATTTTAGAGCCAACACATCTTACTTTATAAACATAAAACTTTAAATTAAAGAGGTAATCAAAAATGAAAAAACTTATCGCCATATTAATGTCCTTAGCACTTGTATTCGCACTTTCCGCCTGCTCGTCCGATAATTCAAGCTCCGCTTCCGACGGCAAAAAGGAAACAATAGGAATTATCCAGTTCGGCTCGCACGGCTCGCTCAACAACTGCTACGACGGCGTTATCGCCGGTCTTAAGGAAGCCGGCATCGACGATACGAAATACAACATTGAGCTGCTCAACAGCAACTTTGACGCCGGTGTTTCGCAGACCCAGGCAAACAACCTTGTAAACAAAAAGGCAAAGGTAATAATCGCCATTGCCACCCCGTCGGCAATGGCCGCAGCCAACGCCGCTGCCGACAGCGATACTCCGGTCGTCTACTGCGCCATCACCGACCCGTCGGTAATGGCAAACTACGAAAATATCACCGGTTCTTCGGACGTGCCCAACTTTGAAAAGCAGCTCGAGGTCGTGACCGCCTTCATGGGAAAGAGCGACCTTAAGATAGGCGTCATGTATTCGACCGAGGAGTCGAGCTCACCCTTCCAGATAGAAAAGCTCAAAGAGGCAGCTGCAAAATACAGCGGCATGACCGTGCTTGACAGCGCAGTTGCCGATATCACGACCATAGACGCAAAGACCAACGACCTTGTATCACAGGGCGTTGACTGCTTCATAAACCTGCTTGACAACACGATAGTAGGAAAGCTCGAGACCAACATTCTTCCCATAACCAACGAAAAGAGCATCCCGGTGTTCGGCTCCGAGATCGAACAGGTAAAGCTCGGCTGCCTCGCAAGCGCCTCCATTGAATATGTAACGGTCGGAAAATCAGCCGGCAAGGCTGCCGCCGAGATAATAGGCGGCAAGAGCGCAAGCGATATCCCGGTCGCGGTCATAACCGATCCTACAAACTACTACAACAGCGAGGCTCTCGCAAGGTTCGGACTTTCGACGCCGCAGAACATCACAGCGGTCGACGTCTGCAAGTAATATTCCTCGGCTGTCGGAAGAAATTCCGGCAGCCGGCTCTTGCTATAAACACACAAGAAAGGTACTGACGCAATGCTTATCTTCGCAACAACGATAGACGGTCTGCAAATGGGGCTGTGCTTCGCGATACTGGCGCTGGGTGTATACATTTCGTATACGATACTCGACTTCCCCGATCTTTCGGTCGACGGGACGTTTCCGCTCGGCGGCGTTTTCTGCACGGTGCTTATGCTAAGGCTCGGTATACCGGCGCTCCCGGCAATTATTCTCAGTTTCATTTCGGGATTTGTCGTAGGCTCGGTCACGGGTATTTTGCATGTCAGATTTAAGATATCCAACCTGCTTGCCGGTATAATCGTCATGACGGCGCTGCTTTCGGTGACATTGGCAGCTACCGGACTGCTGACCAAAAACGGCATGACCACCTCGATATTCTCCTACCGCAGCGAGGGGCTCAAAGGCATATTCAGCAAAAAAGCCGCGTCGCTCCTCGGCAAGGACGGCAGGGACTACATGATACTCATAATAGAGCTTGTCTTTGTTATTGCCGTAAAGCTCATCATCGATCTGTTTTTAAAGACCAAGCTCGGTTACATGCTGCGCGCGACCGGAGACAACGAAAAGCTGGTCACCTCTTTAGGGCGTGACAGCGGCAACTACAAGATATTAGGTCTTGCCCTTGCAAACGGCTTTGTCGCGGTCTCGGGCGCGGTATATTCAAACCTCTACATGCAGTACGACAACACGAGCGGCAGCGGCAAGGTGGTATTGGCGCTGGCGTCGGTCATAATCGGTACAGCCGTTTTCTCGCGCATAAAATTTATAAAGGACACCACCGCCGTTATCCTCGGCGCTATAGTCTATTCGCTGTGTCTCAATTACCTTGTCCTGATCGACAAAAACGGCATATACTTAAAGCTGCTCAACGCCGTTATGTTTACGCTCATACTGATCTTCAACGAAAAAACGAGGGCGCTCGTGCAGAAGCACTCGAAAGCGAAGGGCGGTGCGGCAAGACAATGATAGAGCTTAAAAACATAAAGAAGATATACAATCCCGGCACGGTTTCGCAAATGTGCCTGTTCGACGGCTTTTCTCTTTCGGTAAATGACGGGGAATTTGTCTCGGTCGTCGGCAGCAACGGCAGCGGCAAGACCTCGATGCTCAACATAATATGCGGAAGCATACCGATAGACGGCGGCAGCGTGCTGCTTGACGGCGTGGACATTGCAAAGAAAAAGGAATTCCAGCGCTACCGCAGGATAGGCAGAGTGTATCAGGATCCTGCCGCAGGCACCTGTCCTCACATGACCATACTTGAAAACATGTCGCTTGCCGACAACAAGGGAAAGCGCTTCGGGCTGTCGCTGGGTGTCAACCGCACGGGTAAGGAGCGCTACCGCGAGCTGCTCGCAGGCTTAGGTCTTGGTCTTGAGGAAAAGCTGGACGTAAAGGTGGGACTTTTGTCCGGCGGTCAGCGGCAGGCGCTGGCGCTGCTTATGGCTACCATGACTCCGCTCGATTTTCTGATACTTGACGAGCACACCGCGGCACTCGATCCGCACACAGCCGACACGATAATGGAGCTGACCGACAAAATAGTAAAAGAGCAAAAGCTTACCGCGATAATGGTCACGCACAACCTCCGCTACGCCGTCGAATACGGCACGAGGCTCATCATGATGGACAAGGGCGGCGTGATACTTGACCGCAGCGGAAAAGAAAAGGACGCTACCACGACCGAGTCGATACTTGACATCTTCAATAAAATAAGCATCGAGTGCGGAAACTGACCGAAAATAAAAAATTTTAAGTTTTTTTTAAATTTATATTGACAAATTAAAAACGCAGTGATATAACATATACATGTTAGCAAAGACGCTACGAATCCGTAAGGACTCGCAGCGTCTTTTTGTTTTTGTTTTCAAGGTCAACGTGTAGGATCCTTGCTTTGAAAATAAAAAAATACTGAATATAGGAGATGCTAAAAATGACAAGCGAAATTTTAGAATTTGTCACAAGTAACATTTTCGGCGTCTGGTTTCTGATCGGCGTTGCTTTCGTGTTCTGGATGCAGGCAGGATTCGCAATGGTCGAGACCGGCTTTACAAGGGCAAAAAACGCCGGAAACATTCTGATGAAAAACCTTATGGACTTCTGTATCGGCACCGTGATGTTCATAATCATCGGTTTCGGTATATTCTTAGGGGAGGATCTTGTCGGTATCATAGGCAAGCCTGGATTTGATATCTTTACCGACTACGCCAACTTCGATTGGTCGAACTTCGTATTCAACCTCGTGTTCTGTGCGACTACCGCGACCATAGTTTCGGGCGCCATGGCCGAAAGAACAAGGTTTATTTCCTACTGCGTCTACTCGGCAGTCATTTCGGCGGTTATATATCCGCTCGAAGCACACTGGACCTGGGGCGGCGGCTGGCTCGCTAAAATAGGCTTCCACGACTTTGCCGGTTCAAACTGCATACACATGGTCGGCGGTATCTGCGGTCTTATAGGCGCAGCGATGGTCGGTCCGCGTATCGGAAAATTCATAAGAGACAAGTCGGGCAAGGTTGTAAAAATAGGCGCGTTCCCCGGTCACAACCTTCCCATCGGATGTCTCGGCGTGTTCATACTCTGGCTCGGCTGGTACGGCTTTAACGGCGCAGCCGCAACAACGATCGACGAGCTTGCCTCGATATTTGTCACAACTACCATTGCTCCGTCGGTAGCGACACTTGTCGCAATGATAGTCACATGGGTAAAATACGGCAAACCGGACGTTTCGATGTGCCTTAACGCATCGCTTGCAGGTCTTGTCGCCATCACGGCACCCTGCGATGTCTGCGACGCGTTCGGCGCTATAGTGATAGGCGCTGTGTCAGGTGTTCTTGTAATATTCGGCGTGTGGCTGCTCGACAACAAGCTGCATGTAGACGACCCGGTCGGTGCCGTTGCGGTACACTGCGTAAACGGTATCTGGGGCACCATCTCGGTCGGACTTTTCGCAACATCCTCAGCCCCGGCATTTGCAAGGGCTATCGGCGACGGTGTGAACTTCGGCTCCAACCAGATCGCCGGTGAAGGTCTTTTCTACGGCGGCGGCTTCAAACAGCTCGGCATCCAGCTCCTCGGAATGGGCTCAACTGCACTCTGGACTACCGTCACCATAACCATAACATTCTTTATCATCAAGAAAACACTCGGACTCCGCGTCAGTCGCGAGGAAGAAATGGAAGGACTCGACGTCAAGGAGCACGGACTGCAGAGCGCTTATGCAGGCTTTGCAATGCTGCCTGAGTACATAGACGAGGGCGACGAGGCACCGGCAGTCGAGGTCACCGGAGATGTTCCGGTCGCTGAGGCGGTCGAGGTCAAGGAAATGCCCAAGGTCGCAGCCGATGTTCCGGCAAGGACGGGCACGGATAAGTTTACAAAGGTAGAAATAGTCTGCAAGGAAGCGAGACTTGAAGCACTCAAGACCGCAATGGTCGGCATAGGCATAACCGGCATGACGGTGTCGCATGTTTTGGGCTGCGGCGCTCAGAAGGGCAAGCCGGAATACTACCGCGGCGTTGAGATCGAGGCTACCTTGCTGCCCAAGATACAGGTCGATATCGTGGTCTGCAAGGTGCCTGTATCGCAGGTGGTCGATACCGCAAAGAAGGTCCTTTACACAGGACACATCGGAGACGGCAAGATATTTGTTTACGATGTTGAAAATGTCATAAAGGTAAGGACCGGCGAGGAAGGCTACGACGCTTTGCAGGACGTTGAATGACCCTCTGTGAATAATTAACAAAGAAACCGCCCCGAAGGCAGCCTTGAACGGCAAGCCCTCGGAGCGGTTTTCTTTTTACTTTACTGCTGTTTTACAAGCTCTTTATATATTTCGTTTTTCTTTCTGCCCGACAGCGCCGCCGCTTCCTTTGCGGCAGCCGACGCCGGCATTCCGCCGTCCATCAGCTCCTTCGCCGCCGCGACAGCATCAAAAAGCGGCATTTCGCTGCTTTCCGTTTTTTCTGCCTCACCCTCGATTATTATGACATATTCGCCCTTTGCACTGCCGTCGGCATACTTTGCGGCGGCAGAAAAAAGCGTCGTCCTTTCGACCGATTCGTGCAGCTTGGTAAGCTCCTTTACAAGGGCAATATTGCGGTCGCCGAATGTGTCAGCCATGTCGCGGAGCGCAGCTGCCAGCTTATGGGGCGCTTCGTAGAAAATAAGCGTGCGCCGCTCATGCTTCAGAGACAGAAGATGCTCGCGCCTGCTCGGTTTGTTGACCGATAAAAAGCCCTCGAAGCAAAATCTGCCCGACGGCATACCGGAAATGGCAAGCGCCGTGATGAGTGCTGAGGGTCCCGGAACCGATTCCACCTCAATGCCCCGGTCAAGTATGTATCTTACAAGATCCTCGCCGGGATCGGATATCGCCGGCATACCGGCGTCGGTCACAAGAGCGCAGCTCTCGCCTTTTTCTATCCTGTCGGCTATAACATCGTGCCTTGTCACCTTGTTGTGCTCATGGTAGCTGACCATCGGCTTTTTGACGGCAAGGTGATTGAGCAGCTTTAGGGTCACCCTTGTGTCCTCGGCGGCAATAAAATCCACCGTCGACAGCACATCGGCAGCCCTCGGGGAGAGGTCCCCCAAATTTCCTATCGGCGTGCCGACAACATACAGCTTGCCTGACAACGGCAGCACCTCCTTACACCTTTCTTGATCTTCCCTGTTTGTAATCTCCGTAAATATCCATCATTTCGTCCGAAAGGCAGCCGTCCCTTTCGACTATGAGCGGCGGCATTATTTTAAGCCCCGGTTTGCCGCCAGAACGCCCCTCAACGAGCACCAGCCACGGCTCGCAGCCGTCGCGCTGAATGACCTCGCGCAGCACCTTCGGTTCTATCTTTTTTTCGCGCATCGCGCAGAAAATGTCGCACAGCCGCTCCGGTCGGTGGCAGATGCACAGCCTGCCGCCGAATTTCAGCAGCCGGGCGGCGGCAGCCACAACATCCGGCAAGGTGCACATGACCTCATGCCGCGCTATTTTCTGCGCCTCGGTCAGGTTTTTGCTGCCTGTTCCCTCCGCCTTATACGGCGGATTGCAGGTCACAAGATCGGCTGTGCCGGCGGCAAATTCGTCTTTTATATATTTAAGGTCAGCGTTTTTCACCTTGAAGCGATCGGCAATACCGTTCAGCTCTGCGTTCTCGGCGGCAAGCGCGGCGGCATTGCTTTGTATCTCAACACCGGTTACGCTTTTTGCCGCCTCATTTTTAATAAGCAGCAGCGGTATTATGCCGCAGCCCGTGCCAAGGTCAACGGCGACTTCGGCGGACGACCTGCCTGCAAAATCGGCAAGCAGCACGGCGTCGGTGCCGAAGGTGTGGTCGCCCGACACCTTTATTGCAAAGCTGCCGAGCGGTTCTATCGACGTTTTGCCGGTCATTTCCTGCTCCATTTTACGCCCTGCGGAGTGTCCTCAAGCACTATTCCCATTTCGGACAGCTTGTTTCTTATCGCGTCGGCGGTGGCAAAATCCTTTGCCTTTCTCGCGGCGGTGCGCTGCTCGATGAGGGCCTCGACCTCGCTGTCGAGCGACTGCTCCTGTTTTCTGTCGTAAAGCAGACCCAGAACGCCGCAAAGCTCCTCCAAAGCGGCAAGCATTGCCGAGAGCGAAGCCTTTTTAGCGCCTGCCGCCACCGCTATATTTATATCCTTCACAAGCATGTAAACGGCGCCCAAAGCGTCGGCGGTATTGAGGTCGTCGTCCATAGCGGCGATAAATTCCGCCTTTCTCTGCTCTATGAACTGCGGCGTCTCGCCGCCCTCCTCTGCGTGCTGCATGGCAAACAGCAGACCGTCGCGGCAGGAATACAGCCGGTCAAGCGAATTTTTCGCCTGCTCGATTATATCCACGCTGTAGTTTATCGGGCTGCGGTACTGAGCCGATATCATTATAAATCTTATAGGCTCGTAACCGAACTTTTCGGCGACCTCACGGACGGTAAAGAAATTGCCGAGCGACTTTGACATCTTGCGGTTGTCAACATTTATATATCCGTTATGCATCCAGTAATGCGAAAATTCGCAGCCGTTTGCAGCCTCCGACTGGGCGATCTCGTTTTCGTGATGCGGAAAAACAAGGTCCTGTCCGCCGCAATGGATATCTATGGTCTTGCCGAGATATCTGCCTGCCATGGCTGAGCACTCGATATGCCAGCCCGGTCTGCCCTTGCCCCACGGCGACTCCCAGTAGGGTTCGCCCTCCTTGGCGCCCTTCCATAGGCAGAAGTCCATGGGATCCTCCTTTATTTCCGAAACGTCGATCCTCGCGCCTGCCTCAAGGTCCTCAAGCGGCTGATGCGACAGCTTGCCATAGCCCTTAAACTTTCCGGCACGGAAATAAACGTCGCCGCCCGACTGATAGGCATATCCCTTTTCGACAAGCGTGCCGATGAGCGAGATTATCGCGTCGATGTTTTCGGTAGCCCTCGGATGCACCGTCGCCGGACGGACGCCAAGCCCCTTAGCGTCGGTCCAGAACTCCTTTATATACCTTTCAGCGACTTCGGGGACAGAGGTGCCCTCCTCGTTGGCTTTTTTAATGAGCTTGTCGTCGATATCGGTAAAATTCTGAACGAAGCGGACGGTATAGCCTCGCCACTCAAGATAGCGGCGCAGCACGTCGAAAACGCAGAGCGGACGGGCGTTTCCTATGTGTATGAAATTGTAAACGGTCGGTCCGCAGGCATATATTTTGATTTCGTTTTTATCAATCGGTACAAGCTCTTCCTTTGTTCTTGTAAGCGTGTTATAAATCTTCATTTTTATTACTCCTTTTCTGCATCTTTAGCTTCTGTGCCTTCGGTTTCTTTCGTCAGCGCCTCTAATTTTTTTGTAAGCTCATTTACCTTAAAATTAAGCGCGCACAGCTGCTGCGACACGGGGTCGGGCACATGTATCTGATCGAGCGGTCTTATTTTCTGCCCGTTCTGCCTTACGACCCTTGCCGGAACGCCGACCACCGTACAGTTGGGCGGCACCTCCTCGAGCACGACCGCTCCGGCGGCTATACGCGAATTGTCGCCCACCTTGAACGGTCCCAAGACCTTGGCGCCGCTGCTTATCATGACGTTGTTGCCTATTGTCGGATGCCTTTTGCCGACATCCTTGCCCGTTCCGCCCAGGGTGACGCCCTGATATATCAGGCAGTCGTCGCCCACGACGGCGGTCTCGCCTATCACGACGCCGTGGCCGTGGTCTATCACGAGCCGCCTGCCTATCGTGGCGCCGGGGTGTATCTCTATGCCGGTCTTTTTGGCGCAGCGCTGGCTTATCCACCTTGCTATGAACTTCATGTTGTGCCTGTAAAACCAGTTGGCACGGCGGTGCATCCTTATTGCCTTTACGCCGGGATACAGCAGCAGTATCTCAAGTGCCGAGCGCGCGGCAGGGTCGCGTTCCCTTACCGCGGCGATGTCCTCTTTTATTCTGTCAAACAAATAAATCCGCCTCCAAAAGTTGTGGAAAACAAAAACCTCCGCCGGAAATATCCGACGGAGGCGAATTATCGCGGTTCCACTCCTGTTTATCACTTAAAACGGTTGTAACGTGACCGACGCACGGGAATACTTTAAAAAATTTCCTCCCGCGTGCTGACGGGTGCATTCACCGCGATCCCGACCGGCTCAGAAACCTTTCAGTCGGTGAGTTTCTGTCCCTTTTGCCCGGTAAAGGCGGCTACTTATCCCTTTTACGCATTTAATTATATACTATATTATATCAGATTTTTTTCGATTTGTCTACAACAAATTTGTCGGTCAGCATTTCTCTCTCGCCTGTCTGAGGCTGAGTCCCAGCACAACCAGTCCTGCCCCGAACAAAGCGGAGGACAGCAAATTTATAAAGTCTGCCGTCATAGTGGATCTTAACAACTCATACGAGCTCAAATTTACAAGTCCCGTAAGGCAATAGTAAGCGCCGACTGCAAAAAGCGCGGCAGGAAGCGTCGCCTTTACGGCGCTGCCGCCCGTTACCGTCGCATCGGACGGCATATTAAAAGCCTTTACACTGCTGCATATTCCGCCGTAGAGGAATATGCCGAGAGCTATAATAACGCCTGCCTTAACGGCAAAGTACACAGCCTGCAGCGTGTTGATACTGCTGTCAGTATCGACAAGCCCGTGGTTCGGTATGAACATCTCATATCCGAATAAGCTGAATCTTGCCAAAAAACTGTCGGCGCTCATCTCCGGCGTAAAAATGAATACTGCGACGGCGATGACAAGCACACCCGCATATACGAAATACACGACCTGTTTTATTCTCATTACAACGCCGAGCGTTTTGAGCACCGGTCTTATGCTGCCGCTTTCGCGTCCCTGCGACGCGAATGAATACAGCATCCATGCCAGAACAGAATAAAAAGTCCTCCAAAAGAAATTCGGCAGATACGGCATACAGTACTGTGGGTTCAGAAGTATTGTGTTTACGTTCAATGCCGCGGAAATTGTCAGCAGCAGTGCGGCTGCAAAAAACAGCCTGCCGCCGAAAATGCCCTGACATAAAGTCTCACTTTTTGCCGCATCACAGGTTCGTGTCGGTTTTGCCTGTTCACAGTTCATACTGCGCCCTCCCTTTTGTTTAATATCTTGATCATAAATTATTTTGCCGGGTTGATATAATCGAAGCTGTCCTTCATATATATCGCGCCGGAAATGACCGTAAAGAGTGCCGACAGCCAGATAAGCACGGTAAACACCGCCTCGAGCGCCATAGACGCCGACGACAGCACAGTTATTTCCTCGCAAAAGACCTTGACCGCAATGCCGTAGATAACGGTCACCATCTGGGTGACGGTCTTTATTTTTCCGAAAATATTTGCGGCTATGACCACGCCCTTGTCGGACGACACCACAACCAGTCTTAATGACGACACCATAAATTCGCGGAAAAGAATTATAAACAGTACCCAGGCTATACCCTTGCCGTAATCCATTGCAAGAAAGGCTATGAACGCCGATGTGGTAAGCATTTTATCGGCTAAGGGATCAAGAAATTTTCCGAAATTGGTGACAATGTGGTGCTTTCTCGCAAGCATACCGTCAAGGTAGTCGGTAAAGGATGCCAGCGCAAACAAAGCAAGAGCCACTATATAATGGAACTTAAAATCTATAAGCATCGCCGCCATAAAAAGGGGCGTCATAATAACCCGTGTCAGGGTCAGCTTGTTTGGCAGATTCATTTAATTTCCTCGCTTTCATGGTAGTCTGCGGTCTGTTCGCCCAAAAGGTCGTATTCAATGGCGTCGTTTATAAGGACATACACAAGATCGCCAACCGAAATTTCGCCGTTTGCCTTGAAAAACACCTTTCCGTCTATATCCGGAGCGTCGGCGCGGCTCCTGCCGAACCAACATTTGATATAATCGTCGTAGCCCTCGACCAGCACCTGCTGCACGGTGCCGAACTTTTCCTCATTTTTTTGCAGCGTTATCGAAAGCTGGTCGTTCATTATTATCTCGCTGCGGTCGACCCTTTGCTGCATCGGTATCTGATCGGGGAATTCTGCCGCCGCGGTGCCCTCCTCCTCGGAATAGGCAAAGCAGCCAAGCCGGTCGAACCTTACCGCCTTTACGAACTCGCAAAGCTCGCTGAACTGCCGCTCGGTCTCGCCGGGGAAGCCGGTGATAAGGGTCGTTCTGAGCGTTATGTCGGGTATTTTCGTCCTTATGCGGCCCATTAGAGCCTCAAGCTCCTCCCTTGAACCGCCGCGGTTCATGCGGCGAAGTATCTCCTTGTCGCAGTGCTGTATCGGAATGTCGAGATAATGCAGCAGCTTTGGCTCCTTACTCATCACGTCAAGCAGCTCGTCGGTTATAAGGTCGGGATATGTATAAAGCACCCTTATCCATTCTATGCCGGGGATTTTGCACAAATTAGTAAGCAGCTGCGCCAGCTTAGGCTCACCGTAAAGGTCCTTGCCGTAGCGCGTTGTGTCCTGCGCGACCACTACAAGCTCCTTTACTCCGCTTTCGGCAAGATGCCCTGCCTCAAACAGTATATCCTGCATGTATCTGCTGCGGTATCTGCCGCGTATCGCCGGAATGGCGCAGTATGTACAGCAGTTGTCGCAGCCCTCGGCGATCTTTATATATGCGGTGTAGAAGGGGGTGGTAAGCATGCGGTCGCCCTCTATTACAAGATCCTCTTTTTTGCCGTAGACGTTTTCCCCGTCGCCGCAAAGCGCCTTTTTAACGATATCGACTATATCGTTGTTTCCTGCCAGTCCCACAACTGTGTCGACCTCGGGCATCTGCTCCTTTATCTCGTCACGGTAACGCTCCGCAAGGCAGCCGGTGACTATCAGCGCCTTTAAATTGCCATCGGTCTTATACGCCGATACCTCAAGTATATTTTCTATCGCCTCCTGCTTTGCGGACTCGATAAATCCGCAGGTGTTGACGATTATGGCGTCAGCCTCAGACTCGACCGGCGTTATCTCAAAGCCGGCATCCTTAAGTTTTTTCAGCATGACCTCGGCATCGATCTGATTTTTGGGGCATCCGAGCGATACCATTCCGATTTTCTGCATGGGTGTTTCCTCTCAAAATTCCGTATTTTCTGTATCAAAGACGTCCTCGCCTGCCTCTTCGAGAGCCCTTTTTACGGTCTGCACCGAAAAGCCCTTCCTGACAAACGCCGCCATCATGCGGTCGACATCCTTTTGCGAGCGCAGCTTATTTTTGAATCTGCGCTCATATATTTCGGTCACGGCTCTTACCGGATCGTATTCGTATTCCTTTTCCTCTTTTAAAGCCGACAGCAGCTCACGGTCTATGCCCTCGGTGCTCAATGTATAAAGAGCCATTTTAAGGGACATTCCCTTATCAGCCATCAGCCGCTCGAGCCTGCGCCCGGCATAGTCGCGGTCGTTTATAAGACCCAATTCCTCCATGCGGTCGGCTGCCGCCTCGGCGGCATAATCGGGAAAAGAGGCGCAAAGCTTTTTTATAAGCCCTGCTTTAGGGTAGGACGACCGTGAAAGGTACCACATCGCCCTGCTTTTTGCCCTTTTTATGTGCGACTGCGAGACAAGCGACTCCAGCTCCTCGTCGGTCAGCTCCATGCCTGCCGAAAGTCTTTTCATTTCGCAAAGCTCGCTGTCAAGCGCGATAAGCCCTGCCGCGTCGGTCTCGGCAAGAAAAAGCTCCGGTTCGACCGGCTGGTCAAATTCCACGCCGGTAAGACTTTTGCGGCGCGGCTTGAGTGCAATTATTTTCATTATTCAACGTCAACGTCTATGCTGATCTTGGGTCTGCGCTTTGCAGGTGTCTCTGCCGCCGGCGCTTCCTCAGGAGCAGCAGCCGGTGCCGCGGCCTCTTCGGCAGCCGCAGCCGCCTTGCCCTTTTTCTGCGAGGCAGGGGCTTCAGCCAGCTTTTCCCTTATCTTGTCCTCGATCTCCTTCGCAAGCTCGGGGTGCTCTGCTATGTAAGCCTTGGCATTGTCGCGTCCCTGTGCTATCTTTTCGTCGTTATATGATATCCATGCGCCCGAGCGCTTTACGATATCGTACTTTATGCCGAGGTCGATTATCTCGCCCTCGTGCGAGATGCCGCGTCCGTACATAATATCGAACTCAGCCTCTTTAAATGGCGGCGCGACCTTGTTTTTTACGACCTTTGCCTTGGTCCTGTTGCCCACGATCTCTCCGCCGACCTTTATGCTCTCCTGACGGCGTATGTCAAGACGGACCGACGCATAGAACCTCAGCGCTCTGCCGCCCGTCGTGGTCTCGCTGCTGCCGTAAACGACGCCGACCTTGTCGCGCAGCTGGTTTATGAATATCGCTATGCAGTTCGATTTTGATATCGCGCCTGCCAGCTTTCTGAGCGCCTGCGACATAAGTCTTGCATGCAGACCCATGTGTGAGTCGCCCATGTCGCCCTCTATTTCTGCCTTAGGCACCAGCGCCGCGACCGAGTCGATAACAACGACCTCTATGGCGCCCGAGCGGACGAGCGCCTCGGTTATTTCGAGCGCCTGCTCGCCGGTATCGGGCTGGGACACCAGCATGGAGTCGATATCAACGCCAAGATTTGCGGCATAGACCGGGTCGAGCGCATGCTCAACGTCTATAAACGCCACCTCGCCGCCCTGCTTCTGGGCTTCGGCTATAACGTGGAGGGCTATCGTGGTCTTACCTGACGACTCCGGTCCGAATATCTCAACGATTCTGCCCTTGGGCAGTCCGCCTATGCCGAGCGCCGCGTCAAGACCGATAGATCCGGTCGAGATGTGATCGACATTCATGTGCATGTTTTCGCCGAGCTTCATTATAGTGCCCTTGCCGAAATTCTTTTCGATCTGTTCAAGGGCAGTTGCCAATGCTTTTGCCTTATCGTCTGCCATTTTTAGTTCTCCTTATATTTTAATATATATATTTTGCAAATACAACGCGGTCGTTTCCGCAAATGTCCTTTTTTGCGCTTACATCGGTAAAGCCGCAGCATCCGAGCAGTGCCTCAACCTCTCGCCTTTGGTCATAGCCCGTTTCAAAAACGATATGACCGCCGCTTTTTAAAAGATGCTTCCACTCTCCGGCTATTTTTCTGTAGAACAAAAGCCCGTCCTCTCCACCGTCAAGCGCCATTTCCGGCTCACATTTTACCTCTTTTGACAGCTGCGGCAGCTCTGCCGTTCTTATATACGGCGGATTGCTTATCAAGAGATCAAACCGCTTTTCGGTTTCAAACGCCCCGTTTAAGACATCCGCCGTTATTATCTCACCGGGCGTGTGGTTAAGTACAAGGTTTTCCTTTAAATACTTTATCGCGTCGGGCGATTTTTCGACGAACGTGACCTTTGCCCCCACCGTTTTTGCAAGGGCGATGCCTATACATCCGCTGCCGGCGCAGATATCGAGCACCCCAGGCTCCGCTTTGCCCTTTAAAAGCGCCGCGGCGCAGTCTACCGCCGTTTCGGTGTCGGCGCGCGGTATCAGCACTCCGGGACCGACCTTAAAGGGCAGCCCGTAAAACTCCCACTCGCCCAAAATGTATTGCAGCGGTTCGCCCGATATCCTGCGTTTTTGGGCGACAAGCGCCGCAGAAACGGTACCGTCACCGACCGGGCAAAACCTTTTGCCGCCGTAAAATTTCACTATTTCGCCGGCTTCAAAGGCGGCTGCGTCTATTCCTGCCGCCGAAAGTCCGGCTTTTATCCTCGCCGTCAGCTCCTCAAAGGTCATATCGGTCTCCATTCCGCCGCCAAAATGTCAATATAAAACAGGTCGTAAATCTCCCTTTGCGGCAAACGGAGATCAATCCGGCGTGTTTTGCGGTTGCCTTTTATGTAATAAAGGGCGAGCAAACGCCGCATTTTTATTGTGATCGGCGCGATTCTTAGCACCTGTCTCCGTTCGTCAGTTAAAAATCAATATAAACAGGCTGCGAATTTCTTTGGCATGATACTTTATGCTATCTCATCCGAGCCGTCGTCCGGTATGACATCCTTCATTGCGGCTATTGCGACCTCTATCATGCTGTCGTCAGGCTCCTTGGTCGTGAGCCTTTGTATCCACAGCCCCGGCGCGGCTATGATACGGGTAAGCGCATTGTCATGCCGTCCGCAGAGCCTTATCAGCTCATAGCCCAGTCCGCAGATGACCGGAATAAGCAGTATCTTTATAGGCACCCAGAGGTAGTTGCGCGATATTATAAAATCGGGCAGAATGATCACCAGCAGGCTGCTTATAAGTATTCCCACCGCAAGCATAAGGAACATGAACGATGTTCCGCAGCGCGGATGAAAGCGCTTTTGTATCCTCACGTTTTCCACAGTGAGCGGAAGCCCGTGTTCATAACAGAATATGGTCTTGTGCTCCGACCCGTGGTACATGAACACCCTTTTTATGTCCTTTTCAAGTGAAACGAGGGCTATGTAGCCTATGAATATCGCCATTTTTATGACGCCCTCGATAAGACCCTTGTAAAATTTAAGGTCGCCCGGTGTTATCGCGTCTATACCCTTGAAGGCAAGCGCCGGAAGGTACATAAACAGCACCACCGCCAGCACGATACCGAGCACCGAGCCTGCCGCCATTGCGGCTCCGGCTGCGACCGACGAGCCCTTCTTCTCATCCTTTTTTGCCGGGTCCTTCGCTTCCGTCTTATCTGCCGTTTCGGTTCCCGGCTGTGCGGCATCTGTTTGCCCGGCGGTTTCGGTGTCACTCGGCACAATGTCTCCGGTATCAGCCGCACAAGATTGCTCCGGCATGACTGCTTTTTCGTCCTGCTCCGTTTCCTGCCCGGCGTCCTTATGGCTTTGCTTTTTCTGCGCCTCCTGCTCCTCCAGCTCGGTAAAGCCGGAGATATCAGCCGAGCGCATCATGGCTTTGTAGCCTGTGACCATTGCCTCGACAAGGTTGACCATGCCGCGGATAAGCGGCAGACCAAAGAATTTATAACGGTCGCGCAGTCTGCTTTCCTTTACCTCGGAAAGGTCTATGCTGCCGTCGGTCTTTCTGACCGCCATGGCGGTCTTGTACGGTCCCTTCATCATAATGCCTTCGATAAGCGCCTGACCGCCTATCGACGTTTTTTTATATCCCAATTTGCGACCTCTTTTCCCCTTATACCTGTTCATTCTTTTGCTCGGGTGGGAATATGACCTCGGTTATCTCGTCGGGCTGCGCCTTTACGGTCGGCAGCACGACGGTGACGGTCGTCCCCTCGCCCTCGGCACTTTCAACGAACAGCAGTCCGTTGTGGTGCTTTATTATTTCATCAGCGACCGCGAGCCCTATCCCCGAGCCGCGGACGTTGGTATTAGCCTTGTAGAATTTTTCCTTTATATGGTCGATATCCTTTGCCGGTATGCCGCAGCCGGTATCGCTTATGGTGACGCGGATGCAGCCTTCTTCGTTGAAGACCGACACTACGATATGACCGCCCGGCTCGGTATATTTTATGGCGTTGTCTATGATGTTTATAAACACCTGCTTGATACGGTCGCGGTCAGCCATTATCTTTTCGGTCCTTTCGGGACCGACGAAAACGAGCGACAGCTTGTGCTGCCTTGCCATTTCCTCGTACATATCGACGACGTCGCCGATTATTTTGAGCGGATCGTTGAGCGACGGCGTTATGGTCAGCTTGCCGGATTCCATGCGTGAAAAGTCGAGCAGCTCCTCGACCAGTCCGGAAAGCCGGTCAGCCTCGCCGAGTATGACCTCCAGTCCGTGTCTTACGACATCGTCGTCCTCGCCGACCGACATTTTTACCGTTTCGCCCCAGCCCTTTATGGCGGTCAGCGGCGTTCTCAGCTCATGTGAGACCGACGATATGAAATCGTTTTTCAGCTTGTCGGCATTTTCAAGCTCCGACGCCATGTAGTTTATTGTGTCGCACAGCTCGCCTATCTCGTCGTTCTGCTTGACCTCCAGCCGGGCGTTCATGTCGCCGCCTGCTATCTTTCTCGCCGCAGTGGTTACGTCGCGCACGGGACGGACTATGGAGTTTACGAAAAACGCGCCCGACAAAAGCGCAAATCCCACCATCAGCACACCTATAGCTATAGCCATGCCGAGCAGAAATCCGTACGCCGTCATGACCTGCTCCATCGATACCACGACGCGATATGCGCCGTTTGAGCCGTAGCCAAGATCGGGCAGTACGGTTGTGACCGCCAGCACGCGCTCGCCGTTGTCGTTTTTACCGTACCACGACGCCTCGCCGCCGGTCCTTACCGCCTCGGCGTAGTCGGTCGCCCCGTCTTGTCCGCCGTCAAAGGCAAAGCCGTTGGTGGTCACAAGCATGTTGCCCGAAGCGTCGAATATCTGCACCTCTATTTTGTCGCGGTACATAAAATCCTGCGCGTAGCTTCTTGCCGCGGCAGGAAAGCCGGTTTCATCGGTAAGGGAAAGAACATTTATATCACGGACATATTCCGAAGCCGAGCTTATAACAAGGCTTTTGTAATAGTTGAACAGCGCCACGCCGACGCTTATTTCGCCGACTACGACCACAAGCATAATAACCGGCAGTATGTTTATCAGCCAGCGTCTTGTTATGCTGTGCAGCTTTATGTTAAAATCCATGTCCTTCCCTCCTTCTTTGCGTATTTAAACAGATAAACCGATCAACCGGTGCACCACTTGTAGCCCATGCCCCAGACGGTAAGCAGGTGCTTCGGGTTGGACGGCTCATCCTCTATCTTCATTCTCAGGCGCCTTATATTGACGTCCACTATTTTTTCCTCGCCGAAATACGATTCGCCCCAGACGCGTGTCAATATATCGTTGCGCTCAAGCGGCGTATCGGGGTTTGTGAAAAGGTATTCTATTATCTGAAACTCGACCTGCGTAAGTTCTATGTTGCGGTCGTTTTTGGAAAGGGTGTGACGGCGCATGTTGAGCACAAATTCGCCGTGGCGTATCTCCTCCGACACGCCTTTGCCGGCATTGGTATGCACCTCGATGCGGCGGTAGAGCGAATCAACCCTCGCATTCAGCTCGGTCGGGCTGAACGGCTTGGTTATGTAATCGTCGGCGCCCAGCATCAGTCCGCTGACCTTGTCCATTTCCTGCGTACGGGCAGTGAGCATTATTATACCGAGCTCGGGTGACCGGCGGCGCAGCTCCTTGCAGAGCGCAAATCCGTCCATGCCCGGCATGGTAATGTCAAGCAGCGCTATGTCAAAGCCCTTGGGGTCGCTGTCAAAGATTTTGAGCGCCTCTTCGCCCGAGCCTGCCTCGACCGTTTCATAGCCGACGCGCCTTAGGTTTATGACCTCAAATTCCCTTATATTCTGCTCGTCCTCAACAATCAGTATCCTTTTCAAGACCGCTTTCCTCCGTTTCCCGTGACCGCTATTTTACATTGAGATTGCTTTTGCCCGTTCCGGTTTTGTTTGCCGCCGCGTCGTCAATAAGACGGAAATGCGCGCGGATGTAGTCCTCCCCCGGATTAAGCGCGCTGTTTGAAAGCTTTGCTATCATAACGTCCTCAGACGACCGCGCCAGCTCAAAATAATTTTCGTACTTTTCGAGATTGCTTTCCCATTCCTTGATTTTTAAGGTCTGTAACCGCACTATTTCCTCGCCGGCTGCCTTCTCGTCCGGGCTCCACCGCGATATAATGCGCTGCCTTATGTCAAGGTTGCGCTGCACCGTTATGTTCCCTACCCACTCATCGGGTATTATGACGTAGTATCCGTCCACATAGTTTATTATGGTATGATCCATAGGGGTCAGCATATTGCCGTCCACCCTGTTCCAGGTGGTCATATATGTTACGTCCGACTCCTGCGTTCCTGCCGGAGAGGGCAGCTTTTCGGCAAGAGGTATGTCCACCGACCCGTCTCCGTCAAAATCCGACGACCTGACCGACGACGCGCGCAGTGTTCTTACATTTTCACCGCCTAAGACCTCAGGCGATGAGAATATGCTTGTAAGTGCGCCGTCGCTGATGCATAAAACCTCGGTTATCATTCCGGTAGACTTCGCCGCGTCGATAAAAATCGCCGGCGTGCCGTCCGCAAGGCTTGAAATTACCGGCTCATAATATGACGTCACATTTCCGTCCAGCATGCAGGAGCTGTTTTTGGTAAAGCCCTGCTCGGTGAGCGACAGAAGCGACGCCGTCGAAGTGCCTGCCTCTTTATCAAGGTGCACAGCCACTATGTCGCTCACTCCGTCGCCGTCAAAATCACAGGTTGAAAACACCGAGTAGCTCTCACTTGTAACCTCGGCTAAAATGCCGGCGTTCATTTCATAGACCGACACCTGCTTGTCAACCGCCGAAAAGCGGCTCCAGCTGACTATTATTTTGGGCAGACCGCTGTGATCCAGCGTTGCGAACTCGACCGACTCAACGCCCGACGACTTGACCTCTATATCGGACACCGACACCCAGCCGCCGGCATCGGTCCAGCGTATATAATTTATGTGCAGAACCGCCGTTTTATCGTCGGTACTGGTCTTATAGAACGAAAACACCTCGGGCTTGCCGTCGCCGTCAAGATCCTTGGTGATTATGGCAGAGCGGTACCTGCCCGACTCCGGGTAAACAAGGCTCACGCTGCCGCCGACATAGGTCTCAAGCGTTTTCTGTATATTGTAAAGCTCGCCAGACGGCTTTGGAGGCACGATGCTGTCGGATATGTTTATGCCCAGCCCTCCGCAGGAGCAAAGCACCGCAGCCATAAGCAGCGCGATGATCGGTGTAAATATCTTTTTCAAGCGGCGGCACCTCCCTTTACTTAATTATAAGGTTAATATCGTGATCCCAACTTACACTTATGACAAAGCCGGCAGACCGGAACGCCGTCCCCGATCGCTTTGCCTATTCTAATTGATTATAACACAATACAATGTGGAATAACATAGTTTTTTTGATAATTTCCAAAAAATTTTGAAGCGTCACTGTCTGCCCGTTTCGGGCGGCAATTATGCATACTTTTGCATATATTCAAATATTTTTTGAATATTTTTGCAAAAACCTCTTGATTTTTATGAAAAAAGGTGTATAATGGTGTCAAACCGATACAAAAACGGAGGAACAAAAAATGAAAGAGATAAAAAAGGTCGTCCTTGCCTATTCGGGCGGACTTGACACATCGATAATAATTCCCTGGCTCAAGGAGAATTACAACAACTGCGAGGTCATCGCCGTTTCAGCCGACGTCGGTCAGGGGACCGAGCTTGACGGTCTTGAGGAAAAGGCTAAAAAGACCGGCGCGTCAAAGCTTTACATCCTTGATCTTAAAAAGGAGTTCGTCGAGGATTATATTTACCCAACCATGCAGGCAGGCGCCGTTTACGAGGGCGATTATCTGCTTGGCACATCGTTTGCAAGACCCCTCATAGCGCAGAAAATAGTGGAGATAGCCAAAAAGGAAGGCGCCGACGCGATATGCCACGGCTGCACCGGAAAGGGCAACGATCAGGTGCGGTTCGAGCTGAGCATAAAGGCGTTTGCTCCCGACATGGCGATAATTGCGCCCTGGCGGATATGGGATATAAAATCGCGTGACGAGGAGATAGATTACGCCGAGGCGCACGATATTCCGCTGAAGATAAACCGTGAGACCAACTATTCGAAGGACAAGAACCTCTGGCATCTCTCGCACGAGGGACTTGATCTTGAGGATCCGGCAAACGAGCCGCAGTACAACAAGCCGGGATTTTTGGAGCTTGGCGTATCGCCCGAAATGGCGCCCGACAAACCTACCTATGTGACCATCAGCTTTGAAAAGGGCGTGCCGACAGCAATAGACGGCAAGAAGCTCGGAGCGGTCGAGACCATTGAGTACCTCAACAAATTAGGCGGCGAAAACGGAATTGGTCTTGCCGATCTTGTTGAAAACAGGCTTGTCGGCATGAAGTCGCGCGGCGTTTACGAGACCCCCGGCGGCACCATTCTTTACAAGGCGCACAAGGTGCTTGAGACCATAACGCTCAACAAGGACACTCAGCATTACAAATATCTCATAGCCGAGCAGTTTGCCGATCTTGTCTACAACGGCAAGTGGTTCACTCCGCTGAGAGAGGCGCTGTCGGCATTTGTCACCTCAACGCAGCAGACCGTTACCGGCGAGGTAAAGCTGAAGCTGTACAAGGGCAACGTCATAAACGCAGGCGTCACCTCACCCTACAGCCTCTACGACCAAGAGGTTGCGACCTTTGACGAGGATCACGTTTACGACCAGAAGGATGCCGGCGGATTTATCAATCTGTACGGACTGTCGATGAAGGTAAGAGCAAAGAAGCTCGGCATGTAAAAGGTTTTAAGATTGAGCGCGGCAGCTATACTGCCGCGCTTCAGCCGACTTTGGAACAAATAAAGGAGCATATTTATGAAGCTATGGACAGGCAGATTCAAAAAGGAGCTTGACCCGAGGACCAACGATTTCAACCGGTCGCTCCCCTTTGACAGCAGGATGTACAGGCAGGATATTGAAGGGTCGCTTGCCCACGCCGCCATGCTCGGCAGGCAGGGCATAATTTCGGACGGAGACTGCGAAAAAATAACCGACGGGCTGCTGTCCATTCTGCACGATATAGAGTCGGGCGCGCTTACCTTCGACGGAGAATATGAGGACATCCACACCTTTGTCGAGGCGAACCTCACCGAACGCATAGGCGATGCCGGAAAACGGCTGCACACCGCGCGCAGCCGCAACGATCAGGTGGCGCTTGATTTGAGGCTTTACCTGCGTGACGAATGTGAAACGCTTGTCGATATGCTGAAGTCACTTTGTGAGGTCATAGCCGACAAGGCGCTTTTGTACAAGGACGCCGTCATGCCGGGTTACACCCATTTACAGCGTGCCCAGCCTATCGTTTTCGGTCATGCGCTGCTTGCCTACGGCGAGATGCTTATACGGGATATCGGCAGGATAAAGGACTGCCGGAAGCGTATGAACATATGCCCTTTGGGCAGCTGCGCTCTGGCAGGCACAACCTATCCGCTCGACCGTGAAGCGGTGGCGGCAGCACTTTTTATGGACGGCATCTCAAACAACAGTCTTGACGGCGTGTCCGACCGCGATTTTGCCATTGAGCTTTGCTCGGCGCTTTCGCTGATTATGGTGCACCTGTCGCGCTTTTCGGAGGAGATAATACTGTGGAGCTCGTCCGAATTCAAATTTATAGAGCTTGACGACGCCTTTTCGACCGGCTCGTCCATAATGCCGCAGAAAAAGAATCCCGACATTGCCGAGCTTGTCCGCGGAAAATCCGGCAGGGTGTTCGGCGACAACATGACGCTGCTAACCGTCATGAAGGGGCTGCCGCTTGCCTATAACAAGGACATGCAGGAGGACAAGGAGGCTGTCTTTGACGCGGTCGACACCGTTGAAAAATGCCTTGCCGCATTTACTCCGATGCTCGACAGCATAACGGTCTATAAGGAAAACATGAGGAAGGCTGCGTCGGGCGGATTTATAAACGCCACCGACTGCGCCGATTATCTTGTAAGCCGGGGACTGCCCTTCCGCGATGCCTACAAGGCGACCGGCGAACTTGTAGCCCGGTGCATTGAGCTTAATGTCGATCTCGAAACGCTGCCCATTTCCGAATACAAAAAAATATGCCCCCTCTTTGAGGACGGGGTGTACGGTGCAATAAGCCTTGAGACCTGCGTGAACAACCGCAGCGTTGCCGGCGGTCCGGCGCCGTCAGAGGTGGAAAAGTGCGCGGCAAAATTAAAGCAGTCGCTTTTTTGTTTGTGATATGAAAAGCAAAACAAAGGCACGGCTCATATATATGCTGCTGTTTTTGGCGCTGCTTGCAACGGAAGTTCTGATTGCTTTATTCGTTCACGACGATTTTGTGCGCCCGTACCTGGGCGATGTGCTGGTGGTACCCGTGATATTTTTCCTGCTGCGTGCCGCATTTCCAGAAAGAATAAAGCTGCTGCCGCTCTATATCTTCCTATTTGCCGCGGCGGTAGAGGTCGGTCAGTACTTTAACATTGTAAAGCTGCTGCGGCTCGACGGCATACGCTTTTTCCGTATACTGCTCGGCTCGACCTTTTCGTTTTTGGACATAGCGTGCTATTTTGCCGGCGCCGTTCTGTGCCTTTTTGCCGATATTGCAGGGCGCAGACTGCGATCCGCCTAAATTTGCTTGCATGTTTTGACAATCTATGTTATCCTCAAGTATAATAAGAGGAGGAGATACAGTTGTTAAAACCACAGAAATGGACCATTCCGTCGCAAAGCGGCGACATAGAGGTGCAGTTTACGCCTCACAACTTTTCGGGCAGACACGAGCTTTACATCGGCGGCAACAAAATAGAAATACCGCGCGGCTTCAAAGTACTGCGCGAGACCGGCGGTGTTGTGGAAATTCCGTTTTCGGTGGATTCTGCCGAATACCGTTTTGTGATATATCCCGGCAAAGCCGACATAGTGTATGACGGCAGGTGGCTCTCCACCGGCAATCCGTACACGCCGCCGCAAAAGCCGAGCGCTTTTGCCCTCGTTTTCGCGTTTCTTTGCTTTGCCTGTCCTGCCATATCGCTTGGCGGTGCTCTGCCTGCCGCGGTCGGTGCTGCCGGCTTTTTGCTGTGCCTTGCAGTGATCAGGTCGCGCCTTAAAAACATTTTTAAGGTCCTTTTGTCCTTGCTTATTTCCCTGTGCTGCATAGGCTTTGCGGTAGGTATGCTGTACTTGGCCTCCAACATCGGTGCCCCGGAAGATGCCGCGAAACCCAAAACATTCGAGGGAGGAAACGTCGCGATAGAGCTGACCGATCGGTTCCTAAATGACGACGGGTTTGAAGACTTTGACCTTTCGGTATATGACGACAACATGAGCGCTTTGATATCGCATCAGTCCAAGGAAGAGGCTCCGTATGAAACACCGGCGGAATACGCAAAGGCGTTCATTTCGACCAATTCCCTGCAGTACAAAAACGCAGACTTAGATGCCGATATGCCGTATTTTGAATACACAAAGCTCGATAAAGGCGACAAGTTCTGCTTTATGGTAGGCATTTTTGAGAACGATAAGGACTGGTACATAGTTCAGTTCCAGTGCTTTGACCAATGCGCGGACGATCTTCGCGACACGGTCAAAAAGTACCTCGCCACCGTAACGGTTCGGTGACTATCGCGACCTCGCCGCTGCCGTGCTTTTCCCTTTTTCGGTTATCATAATCAAAGTGTTGCGCCAAAGGGCTGTAATTGCAAAGACGCCATACAAAACGGCGGATGAAACCGCCCGGCGCCCGGCACCCGTCAGTCTGAAGCTAAGGTGCGGTAATTATTTGAATTTAAAAACGGCAAAGAATAGGACCGGTGGAAATCCATCGGTCCTTTAGTGTCTTGGCAAAATAGTATGTTTTTGCGGCATCCACGCCGCATTTTTTATGATTAGCCGCCGCCAAATTTTAGTTTAGCAACCGAAATACTGACTGATTTTTTCGGTTGCTAAAATTTGGCGGTATTAAAAGACCAAAAATAACGGCAGGAGACGAGCCCCTGCCCTTAAGTCCGTCAATATATTTATTACACCTCTAAACTAAATTTTGGCATTTAAAAACAGCAGCGGCGAGCAAAATATCAAGATAGCGCTATATAATTATTTTTCTATGGACGGTTTAATTTAAATTAGCTTATCTTCTGCTCATTTAAAGACCTCATTATTTTCCCGATTTCACCCGATAGCCTTTGCGCTGCAGTGGTTTTGGCTTGGAAATGATTGCTATATTTGCAGGCGCATACATCAAACCTATAATAGAATCCCACTATGCGTCCAAATTATAGCCGTCAAATTCGTGCACTTCCGGCTCTTTTTTACCAATTCTGAACCTCCCCTTATGTATTTACAACTTGAAAAATCAAGTACTCTGTCATTGCTGTGTAAATAATCAATATTGTTCATTTTTGATATCGCCTTAATGCATTTCTGCAAACGTCTGCCCGGTGCCGACGGTAAGTGTCGGTTTTAATTATGTAAACAGCATTATTTGTAAGGAACGAAAGGTCAGTCTATACCTTTAAATTGACTCTCTTATAAAGAGAAAACGCCTGCAAGGCTTATGCCCTGCAGGCGTAAATTTATTTCCGATTATTTATCGAAAACCTTTTTACCGGTTACGAGAAGTGCTCCGGCAGACATTATGACGATCGCAAGGATCAGCAGCGGGCTGACCGATGTGTCACCGGTTGATCCTCCGGTATATCCGTAGAGGGTCACGGTGATATCGTCAAAATACATGTTGTTACCGTCAGAGGTCTGAATTGCATAGAACTCAGAAGTTGCGGTAAATGTATAGGTGATCTGCTGCCACTCGCCTTCCTTAAGATCAGAGACCTTAACGATGACGTCCTTAGCCGTTGCATTGTTGATGCCGGTGAATGTCTTCATTTCAGCCAATGATATAGTTCCTGCATCGTTGCCTATAGAGGTCGGTTTGACAAAGAAGGTAAGGGTGTAGGTGCTGCCGACCGAAAGTGCAAGGTCAGCGGATCTCATAAGCGTAAAGGTCTTGACGCCGGCTGAAGTACCGTTACGGAAGAGCGAGGTCTTGCCGGTGTGTACATTCGAAGCGTCAAATCCGGCAACGGTATCATTGTAGAAGGTGTGACCGCCGGAAACGCCAAGCTGTCTGACGCTTGCAGGATAATCCTCAAATCCCTCTACATATTTGCCGAGCTGCCACTTTGCATAAACCATTATCGGCTCTTCACCGAACACCTTATCAGTGAACGGAGTGGTAAGCTCAATGTCACTGTACCAGCCGAGGAACTTGTATCCGCTTCTTACCGGAGTCGGTAGAACGATGGCATCGCCCGGATCGCCGGAGATAGCTGCAAGAGCCTTGCCGCCGTTGGTGTTGAAACGGATAGCCGAACCGTAGATGTTCATTTCGTTATCGTCACAGTCGATAACAATATCTTCAACATAAGCGTCACTCTGACCTGTTACGCAGATCGACAGGTAGTTGTCGTTTACAGTGGACTTATCGGCACGGGTCGCAACGAATGTGATGGTGCCGGTTACCCAACCGTCAGTGTTTGTGGTGTAGTTAAACGAACCGGTCTGTTTTCTGTATGCCGACCAGGTATTTCCGGCAGAAGAGATAAACACGCTGAAGTTACCGGCGGTCTTGTAGTTCTCGATCTTATATTTGAAGGTCACGGTGTAGCGCATACCGTCATAAACACGGATATACTGATTGTTATCAGTATAAAGCTGTGCTCTTGCCTCAGCGCTGTCGCCCTTGTTGGTACCGTCCTGAGGATTGTGATGGAGAACGGTCATGCCGTCCTTTTCAACTATCGAGTAACGGTCGGAGAATTTTTCTGTGCTTTTGGTAATGCTCTCCGGATAGTTGTCAAATATGATCTTCTGTCCGTGAGAGATCCACTTAGCGAAGATAGTGCTGCTTTCAGAAGCAGCGTTGTCAGGATCGACAGGCTTTGTGAATGCGCGGTCATAATACCAACCGTCAAAGGTCTGACCCACGCACTCCGGATCGGCAGGCATATCAATGTGTCCGCCCGGGAAAGAAACGCGGGTTCCGACAGTCTTGTCGTAATCTTCAACGTTGGTTCTGAAATTGAACTCAACTGCGCCGTCGCTGAGATTCCACGCAGCATATGCATTAACTATGCCGCAGGTGTAGGAGTCACCCTCCTCAACGTCGTAGGTGGTGGTGACGCCGTTCTCTGTAACGTCGTATTTCCAGCCTGCGAAGTCATAGCCGTATCTGGTGGGGGCGGGCAGAGCGCCGATAGGCGACTCAGCATCAAACAGTATTGGAGTACATTCGCTTCCGCCCTTTGAGTCGAACATAACAAGAACGTCTTCACCGGTGGTGGAGTAGGTCTTGACTACGATGTTGTCAAAGAGAACAGAAGTTGCGTACTCAAGCGGAACACCGGTAGAGTTCTTAAGATATATACCTATGCTGGTTTTACCGTCTGTAACATCAGCAGGCGATACAACGAAGGTAATGGTTGCGGTGTACCAATCGGCATCGTCACGATATTCAAACTGATCTATGACGCCGAGATCGGTAAAGGAGAAGCCGGTACTTGCGGCGGTAGGCTTTGCAAGGAGTGCACCGAGCTTTGTCGATGTTTCGCTGTGCTCAACCTTATAGTCAAACTGGAGGGTATAGATACCGCCCTTGGTGACTTCAAACTGTGTCTTGCCGTCATTGACGGTGAAGTATATATAGCCGTTCTTCTTGCGGAAATGCTTCATTCTGAAGACATTGTTGTCGTCGGCATTTACAATCTCACCGCGGTTTACATATCCGTTACCGTCCGATTCGGTGTACTTGTTGGCCTCGGAAACGCTCCATTTGAAGTTGTTTTCGAAATCCATAACAAAGTCTTCGACTTCGGTCTTGGGGACGTAAGGGGCGATCGTTAAATTGTCCATATAGAACAGTGCCGTACACTCAGAGGCTTTATTGACTCTGCCCTTTCCGTCCTGAGCGCAGATGATAAGGTTGGGCTTATCCGAAGCAGCCTTATATGTAAACTGTACTTCGTATGAGGTCCATACATCGCTGCCTTCCGACACGGTGAATTCCGCCATTGAATCGCTCTTTCCGCCAACGCCGCCGATGCCTGCATCGGTAGAGTTACGGATCTGCATGACTATACCTGCATCGTTTACATCCTTAGCGATGTAGTCGAACTTAAGGGTATAGACCTGACCATCCTTAAGGGTAAGACCCTTGCTGAAGCCTTCAACCATAGCCGGGGCAAAGTTCTTGTTTGCACTGGAATTCTTGAAGGATGCATACAGAGCATGGTTGCTCTCATTTGTAGGATCGGCAACAAGCTTGAATGAGTCAACTGTGCCTATCTTCTTGTTGGGATCATACACACCGTTCTTTTCGAAGTTGAGCGAAGTACCGTCGTATACGGCAACAAGCTCTCTGGCGAGAACGGGCATTTTATCGTATTTGGTGGTAAGAGTTGTGTCATACCAGCCGAGGAACGAACCGCTGAATTTCTCGGGAACAGCCGAACCGGGCTGTGCGGTCACGGTAGTAACCTCACCCTTATCATAAAGTGTGTACTCTGCACCTACATCACTTATGGGTGCTATAACAAGATCGTCCATATAGAAGACGCAGCCGCTAGCATCGGTATAGAAGGTGAAGAGCAGATACGGATTATCCTTGACCGTTGCCTCATTAATATTAAGGGTAAGGGTCATATCTGCCCAGGTGTTGGTGTTCGTTGAAAAGTTCATGTATCCGCAGCCGGAGCCTGCCTTGTTACCGGAGGCACCTATACCGGCTGACTTGGCGAGCCAGAAGTCTGCGTATGTTCCGCTTGCGGCACCGGTGACTTTATACTTGAAGGATACAACATACTTGCCGGCTGCGAGCTTAAGTCCGTCGCCATCCAGACCGTTGTACGATGCAAGAGCAAAGTTCTGACGGCTGCCTTTTACGGCATTGTACTTAAGGACTTTGTTGGATGCATCTGCCGGGTCCGCCGCTATCGAATAGCCGCCGCCGAGTGTACCGCTCACACCGAAGTTGCCGTTCGGGTTGAAGTATCCCTTTTCGTCGTCAAACGTAAAAATGTGCTGTGTATACTTGGCGTAAAGGCTCAGAGTTGTGCCGGCAGTCTCAAATTTGGTCTCAAATTTAGAGTCGTACCAGCCAAGGAACTCTGCACCGGCCACAGCAGCCTCAGGAGTGGGCAGCGGATCGCCAAGCTCCAGGTCCTCTTTGAATACCTTACCTGCATTGTTGAAGGTGAACTCTCTGCTCGCGGCACTTGCGGTACCGGTAAGCGAGACGACGCACACTGACATAAGCAGGGAAAGAACACAGAGAATACTGATGGTCTTCTTGAAAACGCGTGTCTTCATTATTCTACCTCTTTCTCAACTATAGACATCGATATCCGGAACCGGCGTTATCGCCGGTTTCGGAAATCTCAGGACAAACTCACTTATTTGTTGGCATTCTTAAGATCGGTTATGATCTTATTGGCTTCAGTAACAGCCTGATCAACCTTATTCGAAACTTCATCAAGCTTTGTCTTTACCTGGGCTGAGGAAGCACCCATTGCGCCATTGATGAACACTCCGGAGCTGCCACTGCCGATAAGCGTACAGACAGCGTCGTCATAATTGAAGTACTTTTCGTCCGCGGTCTTGTTGGTGAGTGTGTAGTAAAAGTTACCTGCTTCTATGGTAACAAAGGTATTGTCAATATCATAGTTCTTAGGATCAAGCCAGTAACGGATGAAGTAACCTGCCGCATTTGCATTCTTGCAGCCTGCTATGATACCGTACATACGGTAGATAGACGAGGTCTTGGAAGCGGTTCCATCCTCAAGTGAGGGGAGGAATGTGAAGCCGATATCATTAGGATCCATATCCTTGAAATGTCCGGTTGCTTTCAAGCCATAAACACCGGTGGTAACGATACCGCATTTGCCTTCCGTGAACTTCTTAAAGGTGCCGCCAAGGAGGCCTTCCTCACGGGCATCAGCGTACCACTGATATGTAGCAAGCAGTTCCTTGGTGTTAACGCCGCTCTTGAAGGTGGCGGTCTTATAATCGTACATTACGAACGAAACACCGGCAGAATCGCCGAGGATCTCAACGTCAACCATGCCGCCGGCATAATCGTCGCCAAGGCTCTTAACGTCCTTCATAACCTTTTTCATGGTAGCCCATGTCCAGTTGCCCTGCTCATAATACTCGGCAGGAGTGGTGAAGCCGTTCTCTTCAAAGAGCGACTTGTTGTAGTAGCAGAGGTTGGAGCCCGACCACGGAGAACCGATGGTGTTTACAAGGTAAACATTGCCGTCGATAGTGGCTGTGGCAAGCATTGACTGATCCCATATCGGCTCTTTAAGATCAACGGTGGAAACCTTGTTGATCGGAGCTGCGAACTGCATGGTCAGCGGGAAGTTCTGGTCGCCTTCGTTTGAAACAAAGACATCGGGAATATCGCCTGACGCAATGCTCGACTGGAGCTTGCTGACATATCCGCTCTGAGCAACTGTGAAAAGTTCAACCTTAAGGCCGGTATCCCTTTCAAAGTTTGCAAGCGGAACAGCGCCCTCGGTCTGGGTATGGTCTATCCATGTAGCAAAGCGGACGGTAGAGCCCTTGATGCTGTCAGGAATAGATGCGTACGGATCAAAGTCTTTATATTCACCGGTTGCATCAGACGGTGTAAGTATTGAAACCGTTGAAGCGCCGCTGCCGCCACCCTTGTTGCTCGAAGCGCTTGAATTATCAGATGTGGTATCCTTTTTGCTGCCACATGCCGACATGGCGCCTACGAGGACGAAGAGTGAAAAAAGCACGCATACTATTCTTTTGATGCTGTTTTTCATTATATTTCCTCCTAAGAAATGTTTATAGCGGTAAAATCCGCTGGTGCCCACCTGCATTTTTCAGCATGATTTGGGCACCGGACGGCACTTTAACCGATACTATACAATTATAATACCAAAACCTTTTGCATTTTTCAATCGTTATTTTGTATTTTTTTATAAAATATTCAACAAATTTTAGGGTGTTTTGTTGGTAATAATGAATTAATCAACCCGTTATACCGACACGATCTATGCTTTTTACGAACTTTCTCTGCAGCACCATGTACATTATAAGCACCGGTATTACAAAGAGAACGCAGCCAGCCATAACGATTGCAATAGATTCCGGATTTCCCGGACCGAACGATATTCTCAGTGTTCCTATAGCCTCGGCTGAGGTTATTTCGCTGAGCCTTACTGCGAGCGGCCAGCTGTCGGAATAGAGGTACATCTGAGACAGGTAGTAGTCGTTCCAGTGCCATATTACCGAGAAAACCGTGACCGTCATGATAACGACACCCGACGACGGGAGCGCTATTCTGAGGTAGGTCTTGAGCGGACCGGCACCGTCTATCCAGGAAGCCTCCTCCAGCTCTTTGGGCAATCCCTTGAAAAACTGGATGTAGATGTAGATTATTATACCGGCTCTTATACCGACGCCGAGCAGTGCCGGCAGGTAGAAGGTCCACACGGTATTGAGGACGTTTGCGCGCAGGTCGATACCTGTCAGGTCGTATATGATACCGAGTATTCCGAGGAAGTCAAGCTTTGTATAGGTCGTGACTATCGGCAGCATCATCATCTGCGACGGGACAAGAATCAGCATGAACATGAAGAATATGAGTATCTTCTTTTCCTTGAAATCAAATCTTGCAAGTCCGTAAGCGACGAGCGAGCAGCTCATAATCTGTATAGCCGCCGATATAAGTTCAAACACCACCGTGTTAAGGAAAGCCTTGCCGTAATGCATGATCCTCATTGCAAGGTCGAAGTTCTCAAACGTTACGTCGGAGGTTATCCAGACTATTGACGGATCGAAGAACGAGTCTCTCGTACGGATCGAGCAGCTGATCATGTAAAACAAAGGATAAAGAATTATATATCCTATGGTTATAAGGACAAAGTAGCGCAGCAGTGACGCAAACACGCTGTTTGCCTTGCGGAGGGCTTTATACCGGGCTTCGGAGCTTGAGTTCTTGACCTTGTTATATAAGCCTTTGATATTGTCAAGTACCTTGGTCATCAGCTTCTACCTCCCGTATCCCAACGCTTTAAGAAAACCTTTGAATATATGAGCATCACAAGCGCGATAAACGTACCAACTATTGCGAAGTATATCCAGAGCATTGCCGACGCTTTACCGTAGTTGGATGCGACACCCATGAATGTGTATGCACGCTCCATAACTGCGTTGCTTTTATCGGTTATCAGCTCGACCATTGTAAATATGATTACCAGTATAAAGGTTCGCGCCAGCATGGGCAGTGTAATGAACCAGAACTCCTCCCACTTTGTAGCGCCCTCGACCTTTGAAACCTCATAAAGCGAATCGGGGATGGACTGCATACCTGAGATAAACAGGACTATCTGTATTCCGCAGTTCCAGACGAGGTTGAATATGTTGTTCAGCACCGTACTGAAATACACGCCCACCTCGGTCGGCAGCGACAGCCATTTGAGTATGTCGTCGACCGACAGCATGTTTGCTGCGAACGAGTCCGAAACACCGGAGGACGACAGCTCACTGCTGGTTGATTTGAAAAGGAGCTGTATAACAACGCCCGACGCTATTATGACCGGTAAGAAGTAAAGGGATCTGAAGAACAGTCTTCCCTTGAACTTCTGATTGAGCAGAAGCGCCAGTATAAGGCTCAAAATCACTATAACCGGCAGCGAATAGAGCATTGAGGTCAGTGTTGCGCCCATATTTGTCTTGAAATATGCGTCCTTGTTCCAGGCGTAGTCGATGTTTTTCATTCCGACAAAGTCGTAACGGAAAACGCCGCCGGCAAAGCTTATATCGCAGAACGCGAAGTAAAGCGATTTGAACAGCGGAACCACAAAGAAGAGCAGCAGACCGATCTCCCAGTGGAGCACGAAAAGACGTCCGTAACGGCTTTTCAGGGATTCTATACCTCTGTGTTTTTTCTGCTTTTTGGCAGACTTTAGGGGCGTCACCCGGGTTTCTTTTGTTTTTACTTCATCGTTTGTCATTCGGGTCACGCTCCTTTCACTGTAATATAATCACGGGCAGGCACTTTTACAGCACCGTCGGTATACTCGGTCTCGCCGTAGTTGACATAGACCGTAACGCCGTTATCGAACACCGTTTTTCTTACCTTTTCGTTTATGACCTCGTGTTCTGCGATCTTCGCATCCTTTACCGACTCAAAATATGCTTTGTAGCCGTTCACGGTGTCGATTATATCGGTCTTGACGCCGCGTTCGATCGTGTCATCCCAATAAAGCGAGCCGTAGAATACGTTCTGCGCCGAGGAGATGAGGTTGGTGTCATAATCGCTTATCAGCGAATATGTCAGTCCCAGACCGGTCTCGGCTGCGGTCAGCAGGCTTGTTTTTTCGTCGGTTGCAAGGTTAATCGACGACGCCGACATTGAAACGCTGCCTTTGAAAACGATCTCGTAGAACGGTACGTCGTAAGAGTACAGTCTGTTCTGCGACGATCTTATCGGAACGTCATAAACATGCGAGCATGAGGCTGCGGCAAAAGCGTTTGCATCGCTTCCTGCTATTTTAATTCCCTTTTCGGCGAAGCTGTCGGTTATCATCTTAACCTGTGCATCGGTGTTTGATGCCGAGTAGTATGCCTTGTCGGAGTAATCCGAATAAACGATACTTGTCAGCGTATCAAGGCTTACGCCCTTCAGTCCGAAGCCGGTCGCGGCATCTCTTACATTGTCCGCCACATCAAACAGCTTGCCGCGCGAGACGAGGTAGTAGGGGCTAAGCGTTGTGCTGTTGACGCGGAAGTTCATGTCAAAGTAATGCTTTGTGGTGAAGCTTCCGGTTGCGGCCGTGGCTTTACCGAAGGTTTCGGAAACACCGCCGCCCGAGCTGCGGAACCTTACCATATCGAAATTCATGAACAGCGAAATGCCGTTTTCATCGCAATAGCTGCTCAGCTTCTTAAGGTCCTTTTTGCTGCCGAACGAGCTGCCCAACTTATATCCGCCGGCAACCTTTCCGATATCGTTGCCGCTGCCGCCGAAACCGATGAGGTTGGCGTTCATCGAAACGCCGGTAGCCTCGCTCAGCTCCTTTATCATGGTCTGCGCCTCTGTCAGCGTAGTGGCAGTGAGCATTGCGGATTTCGGTATACCGAAATTGAATTCTTTTGTCTTTATACCGCCGTATATTTTGAGGTTGAGCAGGGTATCGCTGTTTTCTAAGGTGCCGAGTCTGCCCTCATTTTCGAGATACTCGCGGTATTTCTTTGCCATGCCGACATAGCTTGCGTCATCGTCATAAAGGGGATAGAAACCGACCGTTATATCGTTTGGCATGAAGCCGTCAGCATAAAGATTTGTTTTTACAACATTCGAGGTGAACAGGGTCTGGACAGCGGTCTGATAGCCCCTTACATTGAATTCGGATGCTATATAGGAGTATCCGGTGAGCGCCTGACCCATCATTGTGTTGATGTAGGCTGCCTCGGAGCCGCTTTTTATGACCGCCAGCACGGCGTTGTCTCCGTTGACCACGCCGTAGACCGGCATTCTGACATTCTCGGTAACGGTGGTCTGCTCAAGCGACTCTATATTTGCGTCTCCGCCGTAAACAGCCTCAGAGGTCGCAATGCCGAGCTCGTTTGAGTTGTCCGGATAAATAACGGTTCCGGAGCCGGAAGGCATGAACATGTAATAGTTATCCTTCCCGGCGTTCTTATTTGATATCGAGCAGAAGAACGGAGCTATCGTTATTGCCGAAACGCAGTATTCCGAGCCTTCTTCAATGCGGTCCACATCGACCGATATATCCAGTCCGTCCTTGCCAAGCACGAAGCTTACCGGAACCGCAAACTGGAACTTATCGAAGTAGCACATCATTTCAATGCCGTTTTCGATCAGCTTCAGGCTGTAATCGCCTTTGTTTATCGACTGAGCGAAGGCATTGGTCTCGTTATCTATCTTGGTGGCCGCCGCGTAATATTTTACGGTGATGGGCGACTCGGTTCTCGGGTGGTTTGTCGCCTCATACCCTTCCGCATCATAGGTCGGGTTGAGCGACTCGCGCGGGACATAGCTCCACTCGCAATCCCTTTGCTTATCATACATTATGACACGGGATGATGTGGCGTCCCATATAAGGCTGTACCGCGTGTTTTCGGCAACGCAGGTCGTTTTCAGCTTGTCTAATTCTTCGGGCTTGCTGTATTTTATCAGCGCCGCCATTTTTTCTCTTCCGCATCCTGTGAGCAGGAGGAGCACAGTGCAAAGCAGCATACACAAAGCAGCGGATGCCGCGCGTTTTATCTTCATAAAATTTCCTCCCTTTCTCAGAATAGTTTGAGTATCTCGGAATATATGGTGACGAGGAAGCCCCATGTCTGCTGCATCAGTATTCCGACCGTGATAAGCAGGAACACGACTATCGCGCAGCCGAGCAGCGTCAGCAAAGTGGTCCAGAGGAACTTTCCGAAGCTGTAATCGTGCACGACCATCGAGCCTATTGCAAGCAGCAGGTAGGTGTAGACGGTGCATATCGTGGTAAGCACCGTAAGAAACGCTGCCTCATCGGGGACAAGCACGTTCGAGCATATTACAAACACGATGCTGCCGAACAGTGACGGAACAAGGCTGTAGCTTATTACCGCGAATATTTCCTTGACCGTACCTTTACCGCCGAACAGCGTACACACCGCCCAGTTGACAACCGTCCAAAGTACTACCATACCTGCCGTTTTTGCAAGTATCAGCAGTGCGTTGTAGCTTGACGGGTCGAAGTATACGAAGGCGAAGCCGCCTCTTGTGGTTTCCATGACCGAGAATATGTAGTACAGAATCAGTATAACGAGACAGACCGGAACCGACGTAAGACCTTTTTCCTTCATGGTCTGGAAGTTATCGAACGGGTGGGTCATTATCGTTGCAGCCAGGTGTACCTTCTCGTTCTTTATAAGGCGCATCTTATGCTTGGTGGAGTAGACCATAAGGAATATCAGTCCGCCGAGCAGAAGTATGATGCCTGCCATGAGAAGTCCGAAATGGTTTCGCAGCCACTCGGTCCTTATACTGTCAAATGCAAGGCTGTAGGTCTCACGGTCATAACCCTCTTTTGCAAGCTCGATCGCCTTGTGATAATACTCTGACGCCTCGGTCTCGTCCTCGCAGTTGTGACCCTTTACATAGTAAGCCTTGGCAAGACCGGCGTAGGCAAGCTGCGAGTTGCGGTCAAGTGCCAGAACCTCGGTCCATTCCGCCATGGCATCCTCATAGTCGCCGACAACGGTTTTTGCCTGTGCGCTCTTGACCAGCTTTCCGTAATCGGTGATCTTGAACACGGTCAGCGTATTGCTGTAGCTGTCGGAAATTATGACATCGTCGTTTCCGTTATTATAGGCGATGGCGCTCGGCGTTCTGAAGGTTCCGTTCTGATCGCCGGTTTTAAGTCCGCCGCCGAAGGCACTGACCATTTTACAGTCATCGTCGTAAACAAACACACGTCCGTAGGTCGAATCTATAATATGTATAAATCCGTAGTTGTCAACCGCGACGCCCATGAGGTCCTGAACCCTCTTGCCGCTGAGCTTGGTCTGTGCATAGCCTTCATCGGCAAAGTTTTCATTTTCGGAGCCCAGAATGTTGCTTCCGCCCGGATTAAGGCGCTTGATCTGCGCAGTCTGTGTCATCTCGCCGGTGCTGCCGGTCGCGGTGTACACAAAGCCTTCCTTGTCGATCCACAGATCGGTAAAGGTATACGGCAGGGCGCTTATCATACCGCTTTTCTGATCGTTTGTGGTAAACAGACGGTTCCACAGCGTTGCAAGAGCCTGTGTAATGGTCGCCGGAACATCGTTCGAGCCGTAGAAGCCGAGGAACTCATCCTTGGGCGAATAGAGTATTGCTCCGTAGTAAGAACCGTTGCTGAGGATGTAAACATATCCCTTATGGTCAACGGCGACCTTTATCGGCTGATAGTTGAAGCCGTCGGGTATAAGGTGCGAATCGGGCAGGTTGTATAGTCTTATAAGTCTGCCGCTGCTGTCGCACTTTATGACGCGCGCGTGGTTGGTATCGGCTATGTATATGTTGCCGTCCGTATCGGCGAAAATTCCTTTCGCCTTGTCAAAGTAGTAGTTGTTGTCGTTCTCGTCTACAACGAAAGAGAATTGTCCCAAAAGGTTATAGTCCTTATCAAACATGCGGACGACCGACGCGCCGCCGTCAAGAAGGTAGGTTATACCGTTCTCGGTCGTGTGCACGTCAGTGAGGCTTGAACCGGAAACGCAGCCGAGATCGGCGGCGGTAAGCACCGTGCTGACCTCATACATCGGCTTGCTGTAAACAGCCTTTCTTGTTTTTCCGGTGAAGTTGTACCAGTATGTATAGGTGTCATAGCCTATTTCATCGGTCTTTTCAGATACTGCCGAAACGCCGCTGACCGGCACAAGCACAAGCATGCAGAGCATGATGGCAGCTATGCGGGCGAAGAGCTTTTTCATATTTGATGTTTTCACTTGTCTTCTGCCCCCTTATTCCTTGATACCGGCGCTGCTCATTGATTCCATAACGTTGCTCTGCGAGATCATATATACCACGACAGGCGGTATCATAAGCAGGCAGGTAACAGCCATCGAGCTTCCTGAACGGGCGACGCCGCCGGCGGTTATCTGCGACATTATGGTGGGCAGTGTCTTTAAGGTTTCGCTGAATATCGTTCCGCTCGGCACGGTTGCCCAGACGTCGCGGAATGTGAACAGTGTGAGGGTCAGCCACATCGGCTTGACTATCGGCATGACTATGGTCCAGAATATTCTGAAATATCCGGCGCCGTCTATCTTTGCCGCTTCAAGCAGCGCATTCGGCAGAGCGCCCTCCATGTACTGCTTCATGAGGAAAACGCCCATGGTCGAAGCAAAATGCGGAAGAATATAGACCCAGTATGTATCGATAATGTTCATCCAGGTGAATATCAGGTACTGCGGAACAGACAGCGTATACGCGTTGAACAGCAGTGAGAACTGGATGATGTAGAATATCGTCTTTTTGAATTTGATCTTTGACTTACAAAGAACGAATGCAGCCATCGACGCGACCACAACATAAAGAAAGGTTGTGGCGAGTGTTGCAAACAGGCTGTTGAAAATATATCTCGAAAGCGGAACTCTTAAGTTGGATAGCAGCTCCGGCAGTGCCGTATAGTTCGCTATCGTAGGACGGTGAACGAAAAATCTCGGCGGGAAGATAAGTATTTCATCGAGCGGTTTTAAAGAGGTGCATATACAATATATAAGAGGCAGTACCGATATGCAGCCGGCGGCGATTATAAAGAAGAAGTAGAAAAAGTTTCCGACCTTCGATCTTGTATAGCGCTTTGCCTCGGACTTTGACGAACGTCTGGCTTTCGGGGCCTTGAGATCGTTGACCGAGTCGTTGAGCGCTCTCGCGCCGCTCGGAAGTATCAGGACCTCCTGTTTTTTTCTGAACACTGTCTAACCCACCTCACTTTCCTGTCATGTTCAGCAGTTTTCCGACCAGCAGTCTGAATACCACCATCATAAGGAACAGCACAACCGCAACGGCTGACGCATAGCCCAGCTCGTAACGCACCGATCCGAGATCCATCATGTGTGACACTATCGTATCACCGGCGTATCCTACGCTTGGGAAGCCCGCCAGCGTAATGGCGATACCGCTTATCGAGAACGCCGAGGATATCTGCATGACCGCACTGAACAAAAGCATGTTTTTCATGGTAGGAAGCGTTATGTACCAAAGCTCCTGCCAGCGGTTGCGGATACCGTCTATGGCGCCGGCTTCATAAAGCTCCTTGTTGACATTCTGAAGACCGGATATGTTGGAAAGGAAGGAAACGCCCATGCTTGACCACAGCTGAACCGCTATGACTATAGGCTTGATATACTGCTCGGTACTCAGCCATGTCACCGGCTCGGTGATCAGTCCCAAAGACAGCAGCGCGCTGTTGACATATCCGTAGCTGTCGCTGCTGAAGGCGACCTGCCATATGAATGTCGCGTTACCGACAAGGGCAGGGACGTAGAACATGAAGGACAGCAGCGTACGGGCTATCGGTGAAAATTCGTTTATGAACCATGCAAGCACGAAGGAAAGTAAAAATCCGGCAGGTCCGCATATGATGGCGAACAGCATGGTGTTTTTGAAAACCACGGGGAACACGTCGTCGTCGAAGAACATGCGGATGTAGTTTCCGAGTCCGGCGAACGACGGTTTGTTGATCATATCATAGGTCGTAAAGCTGAGAACTATCGAAGAAAGGATAGGCAATACGAGAAATATGAAAAAGAATACAAAGAACGGGGCAAGCATTATGTATGAAGGAAGATTTTCCTGAAATACAGCTTTACGCTTGATTTTTTTATGTTCTTTGCTTAAAACCTGTTTTTGCATTGTTGCACCCTCCTTCTTTCATTAGTCTTTCTTGTATTCTTCGATTTTACGCTTGATCTCATTGTCGGCGACTTCGCCCCACTCGAGCATTGCGTCTTTTTCGTTGCTGTTGCCGTTGAGCACCGCCCAGTATGCCTGGTCGACCGCACGCGATACATAGTATCCGCCCGGAACCTCGGGGAGCTCCTTGACCTGCTCCCACTGAGAGTTCAGTGTGTCAAGGTCGTCGGCGTTCCATGAATAGGAGTTGAACGCCTCGACGTTCGCGGTCGCGGTACGCGAAACGGTACCGAGTATCGACTCAACGTTGTTGTTGTAACGGAGCTGGGTCTCGGCGCTGGTCCACCAGCAGAGGAACTGCCATGCGGCATCCTTGTTCTCCGACGGAGCAACTATTCCGCATCCCGTGCCCGAACCGCCTATGCTGCGGTTTATGGTTCCGTCCTCCTGCATGATGCCGGGGATCTCTGTTATGGTCCAGCGACCCTGTATCTCAGGTGCCGCCTGCATCAGCTGAGTATACTGCGTGTAGCTTGCAACGCCGAGCGGCATGGTGCCGACACGGAAACGGTTGTAGAAATCAGCCTGCTTAATTATTCCATACTTGGTGTAAAGATCGGTCCACTGTGTAAATGCCGCTATAGCGTTGCTCGAGGTGAGTGTGGTAGCATTGCGGTCGGCATTGTAAAGATCGACATTATTCTGGGTGAGCATGGTCGGGAACAGATGGAGGCTTCCCATACCGGCGTTGACCGTGGTGGTCGACGCTATCTTGGTGTACGGGATGTAAGCATCCATGTTGTTTCTCTGCAGCGTTGTAGCCGCGTCAAGGAAATCGCTCCATGTCCAGCCTTGACCGTTGTTGGCTTTGGCAGGATCATCAAGTCCCAAACTGTCAAATATGTCGGTACGGTAGAACATTATATAGAAGCTTTGCGTATCCGGGATCGAATACAGCTCGTTTTCGTACCAGTACGGCTCATCGGCTGATTTTCTGAAGCGCTTCAGCACCGTTTCGTAATCAAGCAGATAATTGCTGCCGTCGTCAACGGTCGAATATTTGCTGTCCTTCGACGCCGAGAAATTGGTCAGATCGTACAGAGCGCCTCTCATTCCGAGGTTGACCGGATCGGTTCTCGAAAGGTGGAGAGACAGGTCTGGGAAGTTACCCGAAAGAATACCGTTGACCAGCGACGCGCTGACTATTTCAAGCTGAACGCTTATGCCGGTCTTATAGGTGAAGGAATCCTGAATGAGGTTGCTGAGCACCTGAGCCTGATCACGTCCCCAGTTGACCCATATTCTGACCTGACCCTTGTCGGTCGCTTCCGAGGTGCCGGCTATCGTGCTGAAGTCGTCACTGAACGAAGCGAAAAATCTCTTGGCACTGAATGAGACCTTCTCAAAGAAGTTTGCGTGGTGATCGGTGCGGCTGCCCTCCGGCGCGATGAACTGAATCTGATCGACGCTCAGCGGCATGGTCTTCATTTCATAAAGCCATGAACAGACCGTTGTGTAGTTCGAATAGTAGTCGGTGACGTATGTCTGTGCAGAGTACTGGTTGTCGTACATGCTCTTGAGTATACGCGCCATGTTGTTAAGGGCGGATATATATTTGTTGCTGCGGCTTCCTGAAAGCTCCCTCATGTCGTCAGCCAGTTTGTTGAGGTCCTCGTACATGGTAAGGAGTCTTTCCTGGAAGTTCGGGATCTGCTTGAACAGGTTGTAGTCACGGTTGCGGTCAGGTGAGTCGCTCGTGATCATAACTATATCTATATATGTATCGCCGATGCTGTCAACTATTTCGCTCAGCCTCGAATAGAACTCCGAGGTCTCGCCCAGAGTGACTGTCAGCTTTAATGTATGCTTTCCTTTTTCAAGGTAGAAAAGATACGGATCGGTGCCGTTGCCGAACTCATAGAAGGTCCAGCTTGTGCAGTAGCCGAAACGGAGCGAAGAACACTCCGCAAAAGGCATCTCACCGTCTATGGTAAGCGAACGGTATGTAAATCCGTCAATAACAGCCGACTGCTTGTAGTTCATACCCAGTCTGTAAAGACCCGACTCGGCAACGTCGACCACCCATGTTATCGACTGACCGGGGATCTGCCAGTTGGTGCTTCCTATATAATTGAGTATGGTCTTGACAGGGCTGTTGGGGGTTATATCGGACGAGCTGTTGTCAGCCTTTGAAACCAGCGAGTTTGTGGACTTTATCCATGCGTCCTCGCCCTCGATCTCAATAGCGGTGCCGTCATATTTCTTGGCGTCGGCATGCTTCGCCGAATAATCGCTGTATGACATGGGATCGGCAGGAGCCTTGAGGGTAACGCTGGCAAGCGCAAACGGCTCATACTTTGACTCAATCGTTATGACATGCCTGCCTGCGGTAAGCAGGATTTTGTAAGGTTCGGCAACAACGCCGACCGGATCGGTCGCCAGTGCGGTGACAAACTCGCCGTACTCGACCTGCTCGGGGGTCAGCTCGTTTCCGAGAGTATCGACACGGACCTCGCTTGCAGGGACATCAAGCGAAGCGCCGTTGTTAACAAACATGCGCGGCAGTGACAGCGCATCAAGTCCGGCATAAAGGGTCTGTCCGTCGATCTTTACACCGAGCTCGACCGGGTTGTTGCTCGCTTTGTCGTCGCCGGTATCGGCGGTGGCACCGGTCTTGTTTAAGGGAAGGTATTTGAATTCTATATTGTATATACCGTCGGCAGGAACATCGACCACATAATCGATGCTTCCCTGCTGCTTGAAGTAGGGGTTGTCAGCCCACACAAGGCAATCGGTCTTCTGTCGCTGGCTGTGCAGCTCATCGGCGATCACATCGTATGATTTTTTTGACAGGACGCTGCCTGCCGTGGCGCCGCCCTCTACCGCTTCATAATCACAGCCCTTTGCCTCGGCATAATCGACAGCGTTTATCACGATATCCGAGCCGGCGTATTTATAACCGGAAAGGGATTCGAGGTATCTCTCGTACTCAGCCGAAACGGCGGTACCGGAGCTTGCTGTGCTGCCTGAGGCAGTGTCTGTTTTCTGATCGGTCTCGGCTGCGAATGCGGCTGTACCAGCGAAAGCGGACAACGTGACCGCTGCGGACATAAGAGCGGCCAGTAAACGTGTTTTACCAGAATTCATTTCTTCACCTTCAATAATAATATGTGTGTCCCTATCAAACAAACGGTTCCCGTCATTAGAGGGCAAGGACCCAATTTGACAATGCTCTACGTTGTATTATCTAACAAATTGAACGTTTTGTCAACATGTTATTGTCGATTTTTCACTAATTTATGATATTTTTTTTAATTTTTTGTACCAACACATATATGCAAAATTACATTTTATGGTCATTTACACAGACTTCATCTGACATAATGCACAAACGGTAAAAAACAACTTCCGCTTTTTATGGAAAATGACATAGAAAAAATGCGCGTTTTACAGTCGCCGATATTGTTTTTGTGCAATATGCACCTAACCGTCATTCTATTACTATGCAGAATTTACAGCGGTTAGACAAGTCGCCCATAATATAATAGACAGACCGGCAAAAAAGTGAAACAAATTTTTAAACATGACATTATCCGGCAGTGTTGGGCTTTAAGATGGACTCGCAGCTGTAAAGATCGGGACGCCGATCCACTAAAAAATACTAAAGGAGAAACCAATAATGAATAAAGAAATGTATAATAACGTAATAGAACATACGCTAAAGCGCAAGCCTCCGGGTGATCCGCTTTCGACCGCGAGAGCGATATTGACAATCCGGGAGTTGCGCTGCCCAATGGTGATTTGGGATCGGTCTATAATACAATTAAAACCGGTAAATATATGGGGTGGAAGCGCTGCAGCCCGGTATTGAATTTTTATAAGACAGCATAGCCTTCATTTTATAAAGCCCTGAAGAAAACCTGATCTTCACGGCGTGAAGGCTATGTTGTTTTTAGAATCCGCTCATCGAACTGATAAATTTTAGTTTAGCAACAAAAAAGGAAGCGGAACGCGTCTTTTACGTTCCGCCCAGTCTGTCGATAAACCTCAAAGTCTACTCTTTCGTCGGTTATGCTGCATTTTCTGTTTTTCCGCTGACATGCGCGGCGGAAAAACACCTTGTAAGCGAAAAACCGCAGAATATAGCGGTTTTTCAAGGACACTGGGGTGGTATTGGCGGGGATAGAGCGCAGTCCGAAAATCTTTGATTTTCGAGCGAGCGGCATTCCCGTCCAAAAGCGTGTCGAATTTTTCGACACGCTAAAGCGGAACGCGTCTTTTGCGTTCCGCCTTTTTACATCACTTTTTCTGTTGGCTGCTTTTCCGCCGGCTTTCCTTTTGTTATCCAAATGACAAGACCGATCAGCACACCGATTGCCGCAGGAAGCAGCCATCCGAGTCCTACGCCTGACAGCGGCAGTACGCTGCCGACAGCCTCTATCACTCCGCCCAGGTGCACCTTTGCGATAAACTCCTTAGGCAGAGCCGCCAAAAAGTCATAAACGGCGGCAATGAGGGTCAATGCAGTTGTGGAAATGTAAACGTATTTGCTGTGCGAAAACAGCCTGCCGGTAAGTCCCAACACTATCAGCGTGATCGCCAACGGATAGAGGAACATGAGCACCGGCAGCGATATCTTGATTATCGCGTTGAGTCCCAAATTCGCTATGAGGAACGACACGGTGCTGAATATCACAGCCCATATTTTATAGGAAAACAGCTTCGGGAACATTTCACAGAAGGTCTCCGAGCAGCTGGTCACAAGACCTACGGCGGTTTTGAGGCAGGCAAATGTCACTATCCCTGCAAGTATCAGCGCTCCGACACGTCCGAAATAGTGATCAGCCACAGCCGCAAACACGTCGCCGCCGTTTTGGGCGACCTCCATTTTGCCGCGGCTCATCGCGCCCACTACCGCGACCGCTATGTAAATGACCGCCATTAAAAGACAGCTGTAGACGCCGGCTCTCACCGTGTTTTTAGCCACCGCCGAAGGCTCGGTCACGCCGAGTCCGCGTATGACGTTTATGACAACGATGCCGAACGCAAGACCTGCCAGCGCGTCCATGGTGTTGTAGCCTTCCAAAAATCCGGTCATGAAAGCTTTGCTGCCGTAATCGCCCACCGGCTCAGCCGACAGCACTCCGCCCATAGGTCTTACCACAGCCGCTATGACCAGCGCGGTCAGCAGCACAAGGAACAGCGGATTCAGTATCTTTCCGACCACCGTCAGTATCCTGCCCGGGAAAAGCGAAAATAACAGAACCGCCGCAAAAAACAGAACCGAAAACACAGCCAGCGCAATGCTGCTGTTTTTCTCGCCAAGCAGCGACTGGACGCCGACCTCAAACGGGACGGTTGCGCATCTCGGTATTGCGAAAAGCGGTCCTATGGTAAGGTAAAGTGCGCATGTAAAAAACATGCTGTAGCCTTTTCCGACCTTGCGCGACAGACCGATCAGTCCCTCACTGCGCGTTATGCCTATCGCCGTAACTCCGAGCAGCGGCAGACCGACGCCGGTTATAAGAAATCCGGCTACAGCCTTTATAAGATTGGCTCCTGCAAGCTGACCCATATATATCGGAAAGATCAGGTTGCCGGCGCCGAAAAACAAACCGAACAGCATGCTGGCAATGAAAACAAGCTCCCTGCCGTGTAGTTTTTCCTTCATTTTTACACATCCTCAAAAACGATCTAACCTTTGTATTTTACCATTTTGCATGCCGCATGTCAATTTTTTATTTTTGACGGTTCAGTATCCTTTTTCCATGTCCACGATGTGCAAAAGCGGCTCGCCGGCTATAAACCGCCGCAGATTTCCGGTGCAGATTTCCCAGACCTTGCGTTCGGTTCCCGGCGCGTGACCCAAGCCCTTGCCCGAAATATGTGGCGTTATAAACACGTTTTTATGCTCCCACAAAGGAGAATCGCTTATCAGCGGTTCGGTCTCCAGCACGTCAAGCACAAAATCGGCGCCGTGTCCCTCGTTGAGATATTTTACAAGACCTGCCGTATCGACCGCACTGCCTCTTCCTACATTTATAAATATAGCGTCCTCTTTTAAAGCCTTAAACTCATCGTAACCGAACAAATGATGTGTTTCGGCGGTTCCCGGCAGGCAGCTGATCACGATATCGGCGTCCTTTATCATGCTTTTTGCGCCGTCAGTACCGCAGATTTCGTCAAAAAACGGCGGTATTCTGCCAACATCTCTTTTCACGCCGACCGTGGCAACATCAAAGGCTTTGAGCCTTTTGGCGATGTTTGCCCCTATATCTCCGGCGCCGAATATAAGTGCGCGCCTGCCCTCCAGCGTTTTTTCCGCGCCCTCGTCGCGCCACAGATACCGCTTTGCGTTGTCGCGGTATTTTGAAAAAAGCCTGTAATTTTCAAGTATCGCGCCTATCACATATTCCGAAATTATCGCGCCGAACGCCCCGGAAACGTTGGTAAGCAGCACGCCGTCGGGGAATGCGCCTTTTTTAGTGTACATGTCTGCTCCGGCAAAGGTCATCTGCACCCACTTAAGCCGTCCGGCACTCAATATCAGCTCCGGCGCCGGTTCGCCGATTATTATGTCGGCTTTTTTTATCGCGTCTGGCGAATCGTTTACCGGCAAAAATTCAAAGCGGCAGCTGTCTTTAAATTCATTTACAAGCGTTTTCCTGAAAGCGCCGCCGCATTCGTTTGTTACAAGTACATTATACATTGGTCATCACCTTCGGTTTAATGATACCATAAAACAGGCGAAGATACAACGTTTGATGTTATTTGCTGAATATTAAGAAACAAAAAGGGAAAAAATAGCCTTGATTAAATTTTGAAAGGGTGCCTTTTATGACCGGAAACTATACAGCCGACAAAAAACGCCTCTCGGACATGCTGGCTGTTTCTGAAAATTTTGACATCATACGGCGCGACCTTATAATAGGGGAAAGGAACGCCTCGCTGTTTTTCGTAGACGGATTTATAAAGGACGAGGTGTTTGAAAAAATACTTGAATTCCTCTATAAGATCAAGCCCGACGAGCTGTCGGGCGTCAACACCATGCAGCAATTCTCGCTTATAAAAATGCCTTATGTCGAGATTGACTGGCAGAGCGACGCCGACGAGACCGTGACCGCGGTGCTGTCCGGTCAGGCGGCTATAATAATAAACGGGATAAAGGGAGCGCTGCTGGTCGATACGAGGACCTATCCCTCGCGTTCTCCCGACGAGCCGGAAAAGGACCGCTCGCTGCGCGGCGCAAGGGATGGTTTTGTCGAGACCTTTATCTTCAACACCGCGCTCATCCGCCGCAGGATAAGGGACCGCGCGCTGAGGATGGAGTATCACCGCATAGGAAGGGCGTCAAAGGTCGATGTGGCTATCTGCTATATGGACGGAAAAGCCGACAAAAAGTCGGTAAAGGAGCTGCGTAAACGCATTGAAAATGCAGATATCTCCGGCATTTCCATGACCTCGGAGGCGCTGGCTGAGGTACTGGTGCCGCCCCGGTTCTTCAACCCGTTCCCGACCGTGCGATACACCGAGCGGCCGGACTTTGCAAGCGCCTGTCTTCTTGAGGGCAGGGTGCTGCTTATAATGGATAATTCGCCGTCGGTCATGATTTTCCCGACCTCTATAGCCGACTTTGCAAAGGAGACCGACGACTACTATTTTCCTCCGTTTACCGGAACTTATGTTCGTATAATCAGGCTTCTGGTTTCGCTTGCAACGGTCGTTCTGACCCCTACGATGCTGATACTGATGAACAATCCGCAAATGGTGCCAAACTGGCTTAGCTTTATAAACACGACCGATGACTATATAATACCGTTTTTCTTTCAGTTTTTGCTGCTCGAAATCGTTATTGACGGTCTGCGTCTCGCCTCGCTCAACACGCCCGACTCGCTTTCAAGCTCGCTCGGTATAATCGGAGCGCTGGTACTGAGCGAATTTGCCGTAAACGCGCAGTGGTTCGTGTCCGAGACCATTATATACATGGCATTCGTGACCATCGCAGGCTTTGCACAACCAAGCTTTGAAATGGGCTATGCCATGAAGTTCTGCCGGATATTTTTACTTGTGCTGGCGCAGCTTGCCGGTTTCTGGGGACTTTTCTCCGGTATCATTCTGATACTGATGCTTGCTGCCTCGACAAACACCCTCAGCGGCAGATCGTATTTTTATCCGATACTGCCCTTTAACGCCCATGACTTCAGAAAGATACTTGTCAGAAAGAGCATAAACAAGACCCGCGCGCCGGGTCACTGAGTCTGTTTCACGTGAAACATCAAAAAAGGAGTTTAAAAAATGGAGCTTTTAATGCAGTGCATCAACGCCTTCTGGGTCGGAGGACTTATATGCCTTATCGGTCAGGTACTGATAGATAAGACCAAGCTCACCCCGGCGAGAATACTTGTCTCATACGTTGTCGCCGGTGTGATACTGACCGCTATAGGTGTTTACGAGCCGATAGTAAAATACGCTGGAGCCGGCGCGACGGTGCCGCTGACCGGCTTCGGCTACACGCTTGCGACCGGTGTAAAAAAAGCTGTAGCGGAGCAGGGACTTGCCGGAAGCCTCATAGGAACACTCCCGGGGGCGAGTCTTCTTGTAGTAGAGCAGAAGAAACAGTACGCTCTGCAT
>ERZ779894.295-NODE-295-length-58743-cov-5.669745_pt1 | contig 58743 bp, 73 predicted proteins | sample MGYA00511587_ERZ779894 | MGnify/ENA primary metagenome ERZ779894 (study PRJEB29588, sample SAMEA2160490) | human gut metagenome | biome: human gut; feature: human-associated habitat; material: faeces | place: Denmark | collected 2008/2010 ... | reverse complement strand
CATTGATCACAAGATCCTTAGTCTTGCTCGTCTGCCAGTTCCGACACTTCCGCATATCATCATTTTACCGTGGTCATCTGCGTTACCGCCTTGCCACAACGACTATAATACACGTTGCGGCATTAAATGTCAACAGTTTTTTTAATTTTTTTAAAAATTTATTTTTTATATACAATTAATACAATAAGAAAACCCGGTCTTCCGAAGAAAACCGGGCGAAAATACAAGCTCAAATTAAGCAAGTTTCTCTTTTGCTACTGCTGCGAGTGCTACGAATCCTTCTCTGTCGCTTACTGCAAGCTCTGCAAGCATCTTTCTGTTCATGTCAACGTTAGCCAGTTTAAGACCATACATGAATTTGCTGTAAGAAAGTCCATTCATTCTTGCAGCTGCGTTAATACGAGCGATCCAAAGCTGTCTCATCTGACGCTTACGCTGTTTTCTTCCTGCGTAAGAAGATGTGAGTGCTCTCATTACAGACTGTTTTGCAACTCTGTACTGTTTGGAACGAGCTCCTCTGTATCCTTTAGCCAGTTTCAGTGTTCTGTTATGTTTCTTCTTAGCGTTCATTCCGCCTTTGATTCTTGCCATTTCCTAATCTCCTCCTTAATCTACTTCCAAATCTTACAGATATGGTAAAACCTTCTTCATGTTCTTTACATTTGTTGCATCTGTAATAGTTGCCTGTCTCAGATTTCTCTTTCTCTTTGTAGACTTCTTTGTTAAGATATGGCTCTTGTAAGCTTTATTTCTTTTCAGCTTTCCTGTACCTGTTACTTTGAAGCGCTTTGCTGCCGCTCTATTTGTTTTGATTTTTGGCATGATAATTTCCTCCTTTATTGTGCTGCCTTACAGGATCTTCATCCCGGATCATATTGTCTTAACGTTTTTCAGCTAAAACCATACTCATATTTCTGCCTTCCAGTTTTGCTGCCTTTTCTACTGTAGCAACATCTTCCAGCTGCTTTGCAAAATCATCAAGGATATGCTTGCTCTGCTGTACGTGAGCCATCTCACGACCTCTGAAACGCAGTGTCACCTTAACCTTATTTCCCTTGGAAATGAACTTCTTAGCATTGTTCATTTTGGTATTCAGGTCATTCGTATCAATGTTCGGTGATAAACGCACTTCTTTGATTTCAACAGTTTTCTGTTTCTTCTTGGCTTCTTTCTCTTTACGAGTCTGCTCGTATTTGTACTTGCCATAGTCAATGATCTTACATACCGGTGGCTTTGCTCCCGGTGCAATCTTCACCAGATCAAGCTCTGCTTCCTGTGCAAGCTTCATTGCATCTCTGGATGACATGATGCCTAACTGTTCCCCATCCGCGCTGATCAATCTTACTTCTTTATCTCTGATCTGCTCGTTAATCATTAAATCGCTAATTGTCGTATACCTCCGTCAAATGAATTTCCTTTAGGTTCTTACGCGAAAACACAAAAAAACGAGTGAATATCATATCCACCCGACAAATGTAATAACTCCAACAGGAGCTCCTTATTATCGATATCGGACCATCAGTCACTCAATTGTGCTGCGGTGAGAGTGGATACTCTACTTTGTTTTTTGCTTAACGCAATATCTAATCTACCATATCCACTCTTTTCTGTCAACACTTTAAATGCATTTTCTTTTGTTTTTTTATTTCTTTCGAAATTTATCTTTCATTTCCCATGCAGAATACGGCAATAACACCCGGTCCTGTATGACTTCCGATCACTGTTCCGATATTATTGATCAGAATATTCTCTATTCCCATCTTCTCTCTGACACGTCCGGCAACATACTCTGCATCTTTCAGGCAATCTCCGTGCGTGATCATTATGATCTCATTCTCCCAGCCTTTCGACTGTTCTACTGCCATATCAACAATTTTATTCAGAGACTTCTTGCGACCACGTTCTTTCGCAATCACCTGAAGTTTTCCATTGTTATCCATATGTATGATCGGTTTCACTTGCACGAGTGTCCCCAAAACTGCTGCCGCTTTGGAAATACGTCCACCTCTCTGCAGATGATTCAGATCATCCACCGTAACATTATGGCAAACGTGAAGCTTGTTCTCTTCTGCCCACTTTGCAATCTCATCAATCGTCTTGCCTTCTTCTTTCAACTTAAGAGCATAGTACAAAAGCAAGCCCTCTCCCAGGCAGGCGCAAAGTGTATCGATCACGATAATCTTTGCTTCCGGATAATCCTCCGCCAGTTCTTCCGCCGCGATTCGCATACTATTGCATGTTCCGCTTAATCCGGAAGAGAATCCAAGATGAAGTACATCTTTTCCTTCCTTCACAAACGGTTCAAGCATCTCGCGTGCTTCCTCCGGATTGATCTGAGAAGTCACAGACATATGGCCTTCTCTTAATTTCTGAAAGAACTCTTTTGCTGTCAATCCTGACATATCTGTGTAAGTTTCTCCAGCAATCGTATATTTCAACGGAAGAACCGGAACATGTCTCTCTTCCAGCCATTCCTTCGGTAAGTCTACAGTACTGTTCACGGTAATAATGAACTCTCTCATGTCAATAACCTCCTGCTCTCTTTCTTCCGGAAACCACCACTACATTCCACATAGCAGACATGTATTTTCCGGATAAGCAATATTTTTTATATCATACCACCTTTTATAATAAAGAGCAAAGATATATTAACAAAATTAAGATTTTGTCAGTTAATTTTTACATTTAGATAATTTCTTCCTGAAAGTGTTTTATTAAACACGAGGAAACATAATACCAAAATACATCCCGCAACAAATCCATACAGATTAAACACTGCAGTCAGTACAAGAAGCATCAGTCTCATAAATTTTAATGCATATCCAAGTTCGAAATTCGGCTGTGTATAATTTGCCACTGCCACAAATGCCATATATAGCATTACTTCTGAATTGAACCAACCGGATTCTACCGAAAATTCTCCCATCACAATACCGGCGATCACACTCAGTGGAGTACTGAGCATCGTTGGCGTATTCATCGCAGCCAGCCGTAAACCGTCAATTGACAGTTCAAGCAGAAGAAACTGCCAGATCAATGGAAGATTGATCTGATCACGCACCATTACAAATGAAAAAACGTCCGGTAGCCACTGCGGATTCTGCATATATAATAGATACAATGGTGTAAAAAACACCGTTGCGATTGTGATCAGGGTTCTGGAAATCTTCAGATACATTCCGGTCAATGTCGGAAAATAATAATCATTTGCCTCTTCTATCATATCCAAAATGGACGTTGGAAGTATCATTGCCGACGGCGAGTTATCCACCAGAATCACAACCTTTCCTTCCAAAAGACAGGCTGCTGCCGTATCCGGTCTCTCTGTAAATTTGAACTTTGGGAAAGGATTGAACCATTTTCTCTTGAAAAGTGCTTCTGCAAGACTCTGCTGATTCATTCTCAGGTCATCTACCTCAAGTTTCTCAATCCTTGATTTTATATTGTTTAAAAGTTCTTCATCTACACGGTCTGACATATAACAGACTGCTATGTCCGTTCTGGAACTCTGACCTGCTTCTGTCATTTCCATAATCAGATGTGGATCTCTGATCCTTCTCCGCATCAGTGCCGTATTAAATACCATTGTCTCTACAAAACCATCTCTGGAACCGCGAAGTGATTTATCTTTATCCGGCTCGTCTACACCGCGGGCAGGATAACTTCTGCAGTCCATACACAGTGCCGCATCATAGCCATCTACAAAAAACACCGCTGTACCGGAGAGCACATTTCTCAGAATATCATCAAAACATTTCAACACATCCACTTCTACATAAGGAATCTTCTGTTTCGAAAAAGTTTCCGCATCCTGTGGGAGATCTTCTGCTGTAATAGAAAGAAAAGAATCCATAATCTTTAACATTGCTTCATCTTTTATAAATCCATCAATGTAGTAGAATACCGATTCTTTTCCACCGATCTCCATCTCCCGGCGGATAATGTCAAAGCTTTTCTCCACCGGAAGGGTCTGATCCATATATTGAATATTTTCTTTAAAAGAACAACCGACTTCTTTTTTAATCTTTCTGATCATAAAACCTAACCCTCTTTTTTCTGCCTCTTATTTGCATTGGCTTCACTGAGTTTAGGTTTCCCTTTTTCTTATAAATTATTCTGTCAGCCTTTTATTTCTTTTTTGTTGTACTTCCAAATCCACCATTTCTTACTTCTGTCACGTCATCATCTAATGTAATTCCGTACTGTACAAAGATTCCCTGCATGAATCCATCTCCTGCTTCTACTTCTACGGTTTTTCCTTCATTAGAATCATTTGTGATCTTTGCAAAGATCTGTCCTTCATTGTCGGAATAATAATAATCGCTGTCGATAATTCCTACTGTATTATTCAGCTGCAGTCTGTACTTGAATCCCAGACCACTTCTCGGATAGCACTTCAGTACCCAGTCCTGTTCCATCCACACACGGACTCCCGTTGGAATCTTGACGGTTTCTCCCGGTTTCAGTGTGATTTTCACCGGTGCAAAAAAGTCATATCCTGCACTTCCGGCTGTCGCTCTTCCCGGCAGTTTTAAAGACTCGTAGATTGCTTCCATCTCTTTTTCTTCCGCTGTCTCAAATGTGTCTTTCCACCCTTCAAAGAACTTTTCTTTACTCACTTTTTCAAACCTTGCAATTCGATTCATCTCTGTTAATAACCTCCAATTTATTTTCACATTTTGTAACTGTTCAGAGCCAAGCAAAATTTCAAAAAAGAGGTAAAATGCTTGCATTTTTAAAACTGTTTTTGAAATTTTATTTGGCGGATACGCCACACCTTCAAAATGCGTAGCATTTTGAAGGTTGGCTCTGAACAGTTACCACATTTTTATCTATTTTCTTGTCTCGTATACAGGAAGTCTATTCTTTCCTGCCCGCAAGCACTGTAATTTATTATTATAAAATACTTGAAAGCAAAAAACAAGTTGGTGAAATAATTCTCTTGAGATATTCTGTGTTTAGAGTATAATAGATTTTATAGACACGAAACAGAAGGTGAAAGTATGCGAACAATGGACTTTACTACAGAACAGCCGGATTGCTGCTCTGTCGGTGATTATTTGGAGATTGTCGAACATGAGCTTCCCACTTCCTATTGGTATATGCTTGAGCATGCCTACGGTGCAAGCACGAATTTCAAGAACCGGGAACGCTTGAAGGCCCGCAAAGGCAAAGTCATTAAGATCTGGAAGGACGACAGATTCAACTATATCACCCTGGAATTTGATGAAGAGGATGTGAAATGATGTACAACAAAGATGATGTTATATATATTCTTGAGAATAACACAACAATCCGTAAAGGAAAGATTGCACGCAAGCAGGGGGATAACTATATCATTCAGCTGATTGGCTCCTGCGGCGCACTGACAATGCCGGAAGATCAGCTGTTTGAATCTGAAGAAGCTGCTGAAAAGAGCCGACAGCAGATTAAGCTGAACAGCGCGGATGTACAGAATGATTTCATATCTGTAAAACCGGATCCTTTCGACAACTGGATTGGGCGATAGGAATTGGTTTCAGAGTTGTTGAGAATATTCGTAATCGGAAACAGGATATAGAAAAAGCACTTTCGGAAGAATAGTATCTTCCGAAGGTGCTTTTTTGTTTTTCTTATCGTTATACGAAAACTCTCTAATCCAATCCTTTAGAACGGTGTTCCATACAGATCATACGGTGTCACCTGATATACGTAATAATTCAACCAGTTCGTATACAAGTTATTGCAATGCGCTCTCCAGGTCAGCATTGGTTTCTTCTCTGGATCATCATTCGGATAATAATTCTTCGGAATCTGTGGATTCAATCCTTTCCCCAGATCTCTCTTATACTCGGAATCCAGCGTCATTCTATCATACTCCGGATGTCCCATTACAAAGATCTGACGTCCATCCTGCGCCATGCAAAGATAAACTCCTGCTTCTTCCGAATCTGCAAGAATTGTAATTCTGTCATCTTTCTCCAAAAGATCTTGCGGAACTTCTGTATGTCTTGAATGCGGTGCCAGAAACTTATCATCAAATCCTCTGACAATCGGAATCTTTCTGTTCCTTACGTGGTGCCAGAACAAACCTGAACGTTTTTCCGGAAGTTGTACCTTATCAATTCCATAATGATAATAAATACCAGCCTGTGCTCCCCAGCAAAGATGAAGTGTAGACACAACATTTGTCTTTGTCCACTCCATAATACGTTTCAGTTCTTCCCAATAATCTACATCTTCAAACGGCATCTGTTCTACAGGTGCGCCCGTGATAATAAATCCGTCAAACCTTTTATCCTTGATATCATCAAAAGCTTCATAGAACTTATAAATGTGACTTGTTGATGTATTCTTTGACACATGACTTGTCACTCTTACGAAAGTAACATCCACCTGCAGCGGAGAGTTTGAAAGTGCTCTCAGAATCTGAAGCTCTGTATCTTCCTTAAGTGGCATCAGATTCAGAAGTCCGATACTGATCGGACGGATATCCTGATGTGCCGCACGCATCTCATCCATCACGAAGATGTTCTCTTGTTCCAATATTTCTTTTACCGGCAAATCATTTTGTACTCGAATCGGCATTGTCCTTATCTCCCTTTTCTTCTTGTATTTCTTTTATCTCTTCCTGTTTTTCTTTCTGTATATAAATTCCTTCGGAATCTACATATCCGTTCTTCCCATAGCACTCTGTATCTGTTGGAAGTTCTTTTTTCTTCAGGATAGAATTAACCAGCATATTTACAATATAATAAATCACCGCAAATGTCGGTACACCAAAAAGCATTCCCGGAATACCAAACAATCCCCCTGCGATCAGGATTGAGAAAACAACCCAGAACGAGGAAAGTCCTGTCGAATTTCCTAAAATCTTTGGTCCCAGCACATTTCCATCAAACTGCTGCAATGCAATAACAAAAATGATAAAATAGAGTCCTTTCAATGGATCTGCAAGCAGAATCAGAATTGCACTCGGAATTGCTCCGATATACGGTCCAAAGAATGGAATTACATTTGTCACTCCTACGATCACGCTGACCAGCATTGTATATGGCATATTCAGAATTGATAATCCTATAAAACAGATTACTCCGATAATCAGAGAATCAATAATCTTTCCGATAATAAATCCACCGAAGATCTCATTACTTTTTCCGCCAATCTGAAGAATCATATTGGCCTGTCCCGGACGAAATACAGCGTAGATCAGCTTCTTTGTCTGTTTCTGGAACTTCTCTTTGCTAAACAAAACATAAATAGAGACAATGATTCCAATAATAAAATTAAAGACTTCACGAACCATCTGAATCATTCCCACAGTAAGCTGTGTCATCCACAGATTCACTTTCTCCATCAAATCTGTCTTCATCCAGTTCTGAACAAAATCACTTGCTTCTTCAACTATGCTCGCCAACATCTTTCCAACTGTTGAATCAGAAGAATGCATCTTACTGAATTCATGGATAAACCGGTTCATCTGACTCGGCACAGTGAAAATCATGTCGCGGATACTTCCATATAACTCCGGAATCATCATATTGAGAAGTGTAATAATCAATGCCAACATTAAGATGACAGATACAAAGATTCCAACTCCTCTTGATATCTGTTTTTTCTTCTTTAATTTGGGACAATGTTTCTCCAAAAGCGGAATCATCCGACGGTCTATCCACTTCACAATCGGATTCAGCAAATATGCAATTGCCAGTCCATAAATAATAGGTTTTGCCACTGTTAAAAACTGCTTAAATACAGATGAAATCTGTCCCAATCTCAAAAGTGCAAAATAAAATAAGATACATGTCGCAACTACGAAGAACAACGTCATACTTTTTATGGCCTGTTCTTTGAAGCTATACCTTCTTTTTTCATGTTCTTCCCGCGAATTGTGTCTATAACTTTGATCTGTATGAGTCTTTGACGCCTCTTTCGCTGTCGTATGCTCATCCTGTCGATATTCACTCATGTACGATCATTTCCTTTCTTCTGTTAAATATACATATTACGATTATAACGCGGTTACAACAATAGAGTCAACAGTAGAAAAAAGAGATTCAGAAGATCCCCTCTTCCAAATCTCTTTCTATTTATCACGATTTTATACTTTTATCTGATACTCAATTACAGCAACAATCAAATGTTGCACATTCTGTCCCACTGCTGTGGCAGGCGTCACCGCCTTCTACACTGATTTTCCCTGCGTGACATTTGCACTCTTCATTATATCTGCAATCTTTCGCCTGGCAGTCAACATCTGAGCAATCTGAAACAGACTTCATCGAATCCGTCTTATTGCTATAACTTCCCTCTCTTCTTTCTTCAAAGCTATCGCAACAGGTCTCCTTCGCATCCTTCGCACTGTTTCCTCCCACCTGGATCTTATCCAGTTCGCAAAGATACTGATAATTGTGTACACATGTCTGTACGGTACAGCTTAATTCTGGCATACTGATTTCCTCCTCTTAATCTTATTAGAACAATATCAGTATGTCCCTTTCTTTTAAATATATACACTTATATCCAAAAACACAAAACGGTATGTATCTCTCAATACATACCGCCAGTAATCTGATTCTTATGCGTTCTTTCCACAGCAGAATTTATATTTCTTTCCACTTCCGCACGGACATGGATCATTTCTTCCGATCTTTTTCGCTTTGCGAACTGTACCGGACTGTTTCTGCTCACGATACAGACGTTTCTTTGTCTCTGCATCAAAGATCTTATCCCACTGTGGGAGTCCATACAGCCAGTCAGCTTTTGCATCGATCATGTTCTTGTAAAGAAGTTCTTTATCAAATGCAAGACTTACAACTGTATCTTCTTCCATTGTCTCGATCGGGTTTGCTGTCTTCAGACTGTCATTGATTCCGTCAAGGAATCCAACCATTGTCATGACATCCTGTCCATATTTCTCAGCAAGCTCTTTCACTGTTCCCTTCACTTCTTCATCCGGGTTCTCGAGCAGCTGCTCGTAAATCTCTCTTTCGATTGTAAAGTATGTTCCCCAGAACTTCTCCAGCTGATCTTTCGGAAGATTACGGTCATAGGCCATGTCACGCCACTGGTCTAATAAACATTTCTCACTCATTGTATATTGCTCCTTTATCTTTAAACTTCGAATTCAATCGCCCTTTTATTATATAACAAATTTTATTTGCCGTAAACAATTATTTGATATATACTGTTACTATTACTATATTGGCGTATGAAAGGACTGGTCACATGAAAAAACTGAAACGTATTTCTGCACTGTTAGGGGTTTTTATTCTTATCGCAATGTATTTGTGCACACTGATTTTTGCACTGATTGATTCACCTGTTGCTTCTGATCTTCTCAAAGCATCTATCGCTGCAACCATTTTCGTTCCTGTTATTCTCTATGGACTGCTGCTGGTCACACGACTGTTGAAAGATGATTCAAAAGACAATTCTGATCATAAATAAAATACTGCAGTCAGTAATGCACTGACAGAATCTACTCCCCGGGCGACATGCGAAGCTGTTTCCCGGGTTTTTACTGCCTGTCTCCTCTTCAGATATTCTTCCATGGATAAATTTTCTCTGTCTTTTTCATTGCTGTTCTGTTCCATCGAATTCCTCCTTCTTTTTTCTCAGCTATATATTATATGAGGAACTTTCTGATTTATTACTATCTTTTTGTTTTCCGTGCAGATCCCACGCGGAGCAACAACTACCTTGTACGCCGCAGTGCGCATCCCTAGCGGAGCGTTTTTATATATTAGGAAAGAACTTTCCTAATATATAAAAAATACAGGACGGTAAGCTTTCACTTCCTGTCCTGTATTTCTGTTTCATTATTTATTACGATAAATAATATCGTCTCTTCCTGGTCCGTTACTGATCATTGTAATAGGATACTCGATCTCTTTCTCGATGAATTCAATGTATTTACGGCAGTTTTCCGGAAGATCTTCGTAGTTTTTGATTCCACGAATGTCTTCTTTCCATCCCGGAAGAACTTTGTAAACCGGTTTTGCCTTCTCAAGAAGATGTGTTACCGGGAATTCTGTAGTAACCTCTCCGTTGATCTCATAACCAACACATACCGGAATCTCATCCAGATATCCAAGTACATCGAGTACTGTAAATGCTACATCTGTTGCTCCCTGCATTCTGCAGCCATATTTGGATGCAACACAGTCAAACCATCCCATTCTTCTTGGACGTCCTGTTGTAGCGCCGAACTCTCCGCCGTCACCACCACGTCTTCTAAGCTCGTCTGCTTCCTCTCCAAAGATCTCGCTTACGAAAGCTCCGGCTCCTACTGCACTTGAGTATGCTTTACATACTGTAACGATCTGCTTGATCTCGTATGGTGGGATTCCTGCTCCGATCGCACCGTATCCTGCAAGTGTTGAGGAAGATGTAACCATTGGATAAATTCCGTGATCCGGATCTTTCATGGATCCTAACTGTCCTTCAAGAAGAACTGTCTTTCCTTCTTTGATTGCCTCGTGAAGGTAAAGAGATACATTAGCTACAAACGGCTCTACCATTTTCTTATATTCCATCAGTTCGTTATATAACTCATCAGGATTAATCAGTGGTTTGTGGTATAAATGCTCAAGCAGTACATTCTTCTGCTCTGCCACGCGCACAACCTTCTCCTTCAAAAGTTCATCATCAAACAGCTCACTAACCTGAAAACCGATCTTTGCATACTTATCTGAATAGAACGGAGCAATTCCTGACTTTGTGGAACCGAAAGATTTTCCTCCGAGTCTCTCTTCTTCATATGCGTCAAAATTCTTGTGATAAGACATTACCATCTGTGCTCTGTCGGATACAAGAATCTTCGGCATAGGAACACCTTTTTCTACTATAGACTGTACCTCTGCGAAAAGACGCGGCACATCCAGTGCGACACCATTACCAATGATGCTGGTCGTATGTCCATAGAACACACCTGATGGCAGTGTATGCAGCGCAAATTTTCCGTAATCATTCACAATTGTATGGCCTGCATTCGCACCACCCTGAAAACGAACGATGATATCTGCCTCTCTGGCGAGCATGTCTGTGATCTTACCTTTTCCTTCATCGCCCCAGTTTGCACCAACTACTGCTTTTACCATTTCAAACCCTCCTGCGTATGTTTGCTTGTAAATAATATTAATCAGCGGTACTTATAACCATTACCGCCTTAAGAATTATACTATACTTTTGCAGGGTTGTAAAACGTTATTTCGCATTTTTTTATTTAAATGTCAGAAATATTGTATTTCTGCGATAAAAGTATTACAATGGAAAGTAAATCAGGCGGTTTTCCCCTGAGAGCAAACTGTTTATCAGTATGAAATTTAGTTTAATAGAAGGGAGACTATAGAATTGAAAAAATTAATCAAATGGATAGTTGGACTTGGCACTGTTGGTACTGCAATCGGACTTCTTGCTGTTCGTCTGATCAAAAAGTCAAAGAGTACATCCTCTGATATAAAAGCAGATAGCACCGATAGCAATAAAGAAGAAACGGATTCCGATACATTTGATCTGGATCAGGATCTTGAACCAACACAGGAAAGATCTTATGTATCTTTGCAGGCAGCCCGACCAGATAATTTAACTGAAAAATCTGATGTTGACAGCGCTGACTCTTCTGAAGCAGAAACACAACCAGCAGTTTCTGATGAATCAGATGATACGATTGCTGAAAACGAATAATAAAAAAGAAAGCGGATGGTTCAATCTTACACTTAATAAAATTGAACGATCCGCTTCTCTTTTTTATTAAAATACAGCCTGTTTTTCTATCATCTATTTCCATGCCTTACAGAGTAGTTGAACTGCTGCACGGATTCTCTCCTCATTCATGTTTGCATAACCTAACAGAATCACCGCTTTTCCTGTACTGTCTTCATTATCTTTTACACAATACTCTGATAAGCCATAAACTCTGACTCCTTGTTTCGCTGCTTTTTCAATCAAATCCTTTTCGGAATCATCCGTCTTAAAATGCAGCAACAGGTGAACCCCTGCATTTTCTCCGGAAATTTCCAGAATCTCTTTCATCTTCCGAAGGCTGCTGATCAGAACATCATGCCTGTTCTTATATAATGCGCGTGTTTTATTCAGATGTCGCTCATAATAGCCTTCTTCCATAAATTTCTGAAGAATCATCTGATCCACCTTGGAGACAGTAGAACTGATGAATCTGCATTTTTCCTGATAAATTTTCAAAATATGTTCCGGAAGCACCATATAGCTCATTCGAATAGAAGGTGCCAGTGATTTAGAAAAGGTACCTGTATAAATCACTTTCCCATTGCTATCACTTCCCTGCAGTGCCGGAATCGGCTTTCCTTTATATCGAAATTCACTATCGTAATCATCTTCAATAATATATCTGCCTTCTGCCCCATCTGCCCATTTCAAAAGTTCCATTCTTCTTTGTATCGGCATAACACATCCAAGTGGATACTGATGAGACGGCATGACAAATGCAATATCCGCCCCTGATTTCTCTAATTCATCAATCCGCATCCCGCTTTGATCCATATCAACAGTACAGACTTTATAGCTTAATCGTTCAAACAAACGATAGGCCTGTCCATAGGTTGGGTTTTCCAACGCAACTTTATGACAATTTCCAATCACTGTCGTTAAAAGCATAAGCAAATAATCACTTCCTGCTCCAATAATGATCTGATCCGGATGACAGTGTATTCCCCTTGCCTGATGCAAATAACTGCTGATTACATTCCGAAGCCCATATTCCCCTTGAGGATTCCCCAATCGGAACATCTCTGCCTTATCATCTATCAGGCATTCTTTGGATAATTTTCTCCAGACATTATACGGAAAACTGTTGAGATCCACACCGTTCGGAGTGAAATCATACGCGTATTCTGTCACTCCTGAAGAAATCGGTTCAACTTTGATCTCCGGTCTCTTCTGAAGCTGATATATACCTTCGATCTTTGCGACAAAATATCCTTTGCATGGGATTGCCTCCACATACCCTTCCGACAGGAGCTGTTCATATGCAAGTTCTACTGTACTCCTGCTCACTACCAGATGCTTACTCAATGCTCTTGTAGATGGAAGCCGCTCTCCACTCTGTATTACGTTATTCTGAATCTCTTCCTTGATAAATTCATAAATCTGTTCGTACAGCGGAGTTTTTGATTTTGGATTCAAACTCATTGTCAATTCATACATTCTTGTTCTCCCTCTGCATCACACCTATAACTATGAAAAACTGCCGTGAACAATTTCTCATTGTGATCACGGCAGTCCGTTTTTTATTTCTTCGGCAGTTTGAAAGAATTCTTCAGAGAAACAATACGGTTAAATACCAGATTCTCCGGTGTAGAATCCTTTGCATCGATACAGAAAAATCCGTTTCTTACAAACTGGAAGCTATCATAAGCTTTCGCATCTGCAAAGCTTGGCTCCACATAAGCATCTTTGATAATCTTCAGAGAATTTGGATTCAGGTTCAGAGAACCATCCTCTTTATTGTATACACCCTTCTCTTCATCTACAAGGTTCTCATACAGTCTTACTTCTGCTTTCTGTGCATATGGTGCCGGAACCCAATGAATTGTTCCTTTCACCTTACGTCCTGTAAATCCACTTCCAGCCTTTGTCTCAGGATCATAAGTACAGTGAACTTCTGTCACGTTACCATTCTCATCCTTTACAAAGCTTTCACATTTCACAAAATATGCGTGCATCAGACGAACTTCATTCCCTGGGAACAAGCGGAAATATTTCTTTGGCGGTTCTTCCATGAAGTCGTCTCTCTCGATGTAAAGTTCACGACAGAACGGAACTTTACGCTGTCCGAGTTCTTCGTTCTCCAGATTATTCGCAACATCCAGATATTCAACTTCTCCTTCCGGATAGTTGTCGATCACAAGCTTGATCGGATCAAGTACAGCCATCATACGGGAACGCTTCATCTTCAGATCTTCACGGATACAGTACTCAAGCATCGCATAATCAACAGAGCTCTGGCTCTTGGAAATACCACACATATCAATAAACATCTTGATTGACTCCGGTGTAAATCCTCTTCTTCTGAGCGCTGCAATAGAAACCAGTCTTGGATCATCCCAACCATCAACAATCTTATCTTCTACGAGCTTCTTAATATAACGCTTTCCTGTTACAACATTCGTAAGATACAGTTTTGCGAACTCAATCTGACGCGGTGGGTTCTCGAATTCACATTCTCTCACAACCCAGTCATAAAGCGGTCTGTGATCTTCAAACTCAAGTGTACAGATGGAATGTGTGATTCCCTCGATTGCATCCTCGATCGGATGAGCGAAATCATACATTGGATAAATACACCACTTATCACCTGTATTGTGATGTGTCATGCGGGCAACACGATAAATGATCGGGTCACGCATATTGATATTCGGTGATGCCATGTCGATCTTTGCACGAAGAACTTTCTCTCCGTCTGCATACTTTCCGGCACGCATATTCTCAAAAAGCTCAAGGTTCTCCTCTACAGAACGATTTCTATATGGACTTTCTTTTCCTGGTTCTGTAAGTGTTCCTCTATATTCACGCATCTGTTCTGCTGTAAGATCACAGACGAATGCTTTTCCTTTCTTAATCAGCTTCACAGCGCACTCATACATCTGATCAAAATAATCGGATGCAAAATAAAGATGATCCTTCCAGTCAGCACCCAGCCACTTAATATCCTCTTTGATAGACTCAACAAATTCTGTCTTCTCCTTTGTCGGGTTCGTATCATCAAATCTCATATGGAATTCACCATTATACTTCTCTGCCAGTCCATAGTTCAAAAGGATAGACTTCGCATGACCAATATGAAGGTATCCATTCGGCTCCGGTGGGAAACGGGTGCATACATGATCGTAAACTCCTTCTGCCAGATCCTTATCTATCTCCTGTTCAATAAAATTCTTTGAAACTGTTTCGTTCTCCATATCTTCCTCCTACTAACCATAAGTACCATCCGGATGATCTGTCACATTCCTTCGGAAGTGTGATTTATCCTACAGGTTTTCATGCTCAATATCTTATCACATAAAAAGAACAACCACAAGAGATACTTTTCGTCTCCTCTTACAGTCTGCCTTTTAACAATTCATAAGCCTGTGCCAGAATAGCTGCATGATCCACTGCAATTCCTCCACCTTCTTTTACAACATAGTATTTTTCTCTGACCAATCCTGTCCGCTCCTTTTTCAGGATAACAGCATTTCTCTTCTGATCCTGATTTTGAATTGTCAGATGATATTCCGTCTTTTCCCATCCATCTTCTTCATATGCTGTCTCCGGTTCCATCTCTATCTTAAACCATGCTGCATCTGCCGCATCATCTCCGGCCTCTACACTTACATCCGACTCCTTTACGATAGAAAGATACGCACTTGTAATAATCCTTGCTCTCGGATCTCTCTGATAATCTCCATAACAGGCAAACTGTTCCACCGGAAGTCCGCTGACTCCGGTCTCTTCCTGCAGTTCCCGTCTTGCTGTATCCTCCAGATTCTCCCGCAAATTTACAAATCCTCCCGGAAGAGCCCAACAGCCAATACTGGGATGATTTCCTCTCTTAACCAAAAGCACCTTTAATCGTCCTTCTTTCAGTGCCTGTTCATCTTTATAAGAAAAAACAACTGTGTCTGTTGTACAGCACGGATTTTTATATCGATATGGATCATATTCTTCCAGAAATTCTTCCAGTGTCTGTCCTTTCCCATTCCGTTCTCCTGTCCCATAAAATGGTGTGATGTCTTCTAAAAATGATGCCATATCAATCTCTCCCTTTCACTTCTTTCAAAGCACTCCCAACATACTCATCGGTTCAAAAAAACGACCGATTTCTGTCAAAAGATTCGCAAAATAAACACAAGTTCCTGCTTCCGCCTCCGGATGTGATCCTTGAAAATCATAACACTGTACTCCCACAAGCGGCGCATGTGCTTTCTCCCAATCCCGTTCCAGAATCTCATGAATCTGTTCTTCATCTTCTTCGCCGACCCGAAGAAAAATCTCGATGTTCTGCCTCATCGCATCAAAAAAATGATAAAATTCCGGCAGATATTCTTCCATCTCCCATACAAACTCCGTAAACGTCTGTAACACATCTTTCAGTTCTTTTAATTCACTTGTTTCATAATTCTTTTCGCTCATACGGCTTCCCCTTATGCAGAACCCGTCACCTTGAACCACCACTTCAATCAAATCCAGTATAACATATTTCATGACAAGTGAAAGAATTCTCAACAAGGAATTGCATTTTTTCTTCAAACCCGTAAACCTATAGGAAAATCTGCAATGAGATTTCTTTTGGAATCTATGAAGATTTGAAGATCTGCAACGCGAATCTGCTGAAATAAGAAAAACCCCGGAAACACCGCATTCACGGGCGATTCCGGGGAAAAGTTCAAAGCTGTCTAGGGATTTTCTTTCTCATAGTCCGTTCAGTGCCAAAGCCTTAGTTTTCCTTGTATTTATAGGCTTTTTCGATGTTTTTCAAGTGCTTATCTGTGTCATCCGTAGACTTAAAATCCTACGGATTTTCTACGGATATTCTACGTGTTTTTGTTTTATTTCTACCTATTATATAGATGATACAATATTCAATCCCCCGGAGTCATTTACTCCGGGGAATCTATCCGAAACCATAATGGTCGCTTCGGCCAGTTATGCTTTTCCCTAAGCAAGTTAAGTATAGCACGGTATGATTCATTTTTCAATTATTCAATCCATGCCTGGAACTTGTCAATGAATCTCTTCTTATCTCCGGCAAATCCGTCCATGCTACTTGCTTTCAGTGTATCGACCTGATCTGCGTAGAAGTTCTTGTTATTCTGTACAGATACTCTGTAGTGAACCATCTTGTACTTATATCCTTCCGGTGTAATGTAGTACAGCTCTACCGCAAGAATCTCCGAACCGTCTCCGAGGATTCCATTCTTCTTGTCATTCAGATCATAGCTGTTTCCGAATGTAAGATATGGCAACCAACCATTCTTTCTTGTGTATACTCTACAGCGGATGCTTCCTTTGCTTACCTTGACAGCAATCCACTTGATTGGAACATCATCACCTTTTCCAGCCCAATCCGCTTTGTTCGTTACTGGATCCCACCACTTAGTTGTATAAGCCTGATATGTAATATCGACCTGTCCTAAATCTTTCTTTTCTACCGGCTTAGATGGTGCTGACGGTGTAACAGGCTGAACAGTTCCACCGAACTCCATATAGCAATAGTTGACATCTACTCTTCCGTTGACTCCATCAACCTGTCCATCAGAAGAATACTGCCAGATAGCATACTGACCTTTGTAAGTATGCTCCGGAAGATTCTTGTATCTTGCCATCCACTCAACATATTTTCCGCGAACACTGCCAAGGTAGCTATTGAACCAGCTTAAGGATGCGTAGATTCCCGGAGTATATCCAGCTGCCTTAAGTCCTTCACAGACAATTTCACAGCATCTAGGAGCATAGTGCTGTGTTCCCGGTTCTTCAACATCAAGGAAGATTGGTAACTGGAAAGTATGACCTTTAATCAATCTAAGAATATGATTAAGTTCGCTCTGTGCCTGTCCGTCAGAAGTGGCGTAGCTGTACAGATAGACTCCTACCGGGATTCCAAGTCTTTCACACTCTGCAAGGTTTCTCACCCACTGCTTGTCATCCTGTGATGCGATATCATCTCCATATCCACATCTAAGGATAGCTCCAGCACAACCGGATGCCTTGACTCTTTCCCAGTTGATTACTCCGTTATGGTAGCTAACATCAATGATAAGTTTACTCATACCAGCCACCTTCCTTCAGCTCTGCTTTCTTCTGCTCGATCTCCGTTGCGTGTTTCTCTGCAAACTTTTCCATAGTTTCCAGTGATGTGCCCTCATTGTCCGAGATTTCCTTTGCTGAAAGTCCGTAGGCAAAACTCTTAATAATTTCTTTTACCGTCTGTTCTGTCATGCTATTCTCCTTTCTTTTGCGCCGGCGCAATTATAATTCACCCTCTGAGTCATGAAGTTTCTGTGCTGCTTCTTCCGGAAGTTCCTCAGTCATGTCATCCAAGAACTTCTGGATCCATATCTTAATCTTTGTCGGAACTGGCAGGCCACATAATGTCATATTTTTAAGGATACTTACCAGTTCATACAAGATGAATAATAATGAAAAGAACTCGCACACTCCTAATTTGCTAATCCCAAGAACCTGTATATACTGCTCCGGAATCATACACAATACATTTATATGCACGATCACATCCATTGCCATCAGCAAACATACAGAAAATAACATTGCTGCTTTCCTGATAGCTCCGTCAATTCCTACACAGCTATTAAATTTATGTTCCTTAATTGCCCGCAGCACTCCAAGAATCGTATCCAAAGCCACTGCAATCAGCAGAATCTTCACGAATGAGTTACTTGCTAATAATGTAATAATTTTCTCCATCATATTGATTTTCCTTTCTCTTCTTAAATTTAGGTACAAAAATAAGACCTTTCGGTCTTGCTCTGATTTCCATATTCACCTCGATTTATCCGAAGAAGCCACTACCTAAGTAATGGCTTCTTCAAATACAATAATATCTTTTTCTTTTAAATCAAGTCTTTTGGCTACATCTTCCTTTAACAATCGTTTCTTATATTCTTCCGTTTTAACAATGACCCTAAATGGAAATCGTATTATCGTCACATCTCCAGGTATTCTCCACTCACATTCGTGCGTCCAATCCAAGCATTTCATTTTATTACTGTTCAAATCAAGATTAACTACTCGCCAATATATATCTTTGCTTATGAATTGGAATATTTCTTTTCCATCGTAAATTACTGGTCTTGCTCCTTCAGAAAAAAGCATTCTTTTATCTATCTGTATTCCAAATTCTTGATATCTCTGCGGAATTTCACACCATCTCTCGCCTTCAATTATTTCCTTTATGCCATCCAATGATGCGTCCTGAAAGCAAACTACTTTCTTATCTCCTTTTACAGTTCTAAAATTATTTCTCCTAGAAAATGATGCTTTTAACATTTTATCATCTAATATATCTACACAAGGGTTTTATATGCTTTTTCATCGTCATATGCTCTGATTAAATGCGTCAAATAAACTGATTTAACATTTCTTGCCTCTGTTAGCATTTTCCAGTCATCATAAAAAATCCCGCCCATCTTTATCATCTCCTGCTTCTATTATACTTTATCCTCATTTTATTTTCATCTAAAAAAAATGAACGGGAAACTTATTTATGTTCTTAGTTAACTATAGCCCCTCTTTAGTTAATTAGATAATAAATGTATGCCACGATTGAATCTGCTATTTGATTCATTCCATCTGTATTGCAGTGTGTCACATCACCAGCTGTTGTGATCGTCTTGCTTATTCTTCTTCCTATAGTAACAGTTTTTAAATTATAAGCATCAACTCTATCAACAAACATAAATGACGGACAAACAACTACATAACTTTTGTATTCTGTTGTTTCACCAAATTCATTTATGAGAGCTTCATAATATGTAATCTGATTATTTGACCTCATAGATTCTGATATTTCGTTTGATGTATCACCGCCATATCCCAATGGATTTACATTTAAAACAATCTTTGCGTTTGGATAATCTGCATGCATCCTATCAACAGCAACTTTTGCTTTCGCAATAATAGGTGCTAGAGATTCAACTGTATGGTATTTCCCATTACCCACATCATTATATCCAATCGAGAACACAACAACATCTGGTGAATTGTAATTCCATTTATTTATATAATAGTTGAAATCTAATTCATCACTTGTCGGATTCCAAAATGGATTGTAATAGATTTTTTCCACACCGCTGTAAGTAATAGTATCATCCCCGCTTGAAGTTATAAGACCAGTACTTGCATTTGATGTTTTTGTAAGTGTTCCACTAGTTGGAATGTTGTTAGCAGCTGTATCAGCATCAGTTGTTATATTTGAAGAAGAACTGCCATAATTACTATCAACATTAAAACTACCAAGAATAAGTTTTCCGTTTCCATTTGAATCAACAGTAACACCTCTAACAGTCCATTTAAAACCATTTTTATCTTGATACGTTGTGCCAGGATAACCAGTTGTCGGAAGATTGGTAACACCTCGTACATTAACAATAATGGCTCTGCCCTGCCTTGTGGTTACAAACTCCCATGTTCCTCCGCTTCTAGCTTCGTGTCTTTTGCCGCTAACGCCCATATTACCAATCTGATTAACCGTAATACCGTCTTCTTCGATATCATTTTTGACTGTTCCAACATAAGTGCCAATGTCGGTAAAGCTGTCACCAATGCATAACACATTCAATGTATCTTTGCTCGGTGCTGATACAACGGAGTATTTCTTTGTTTCATCTACGGTTCTTCTTAAACAATCTTCAAAATGATATGTTATTGGTTTATCTGCAACGTCAGATGATGGTGTGGTATATGCCATGTTACCAATATTTGTCAATACACTCTGTGATACAGATTTTGGAAGAATATTAGCATTTTTAATCATGTTCTCCATGTATAGTACAGTCTGTTTGCCTTTCTGAACAATTAATCTTTCTGGCGGTACTGCTTGCAATGGCGTCAAATCACTAAATTTCAACATAAATTTTTCTGTGAATAAAAAATCATTTTGTGGTATTGTATAAGATTTTTCACCACGTACAACGCAAAATTTTTCTACTTCTCTTGCTTTAAGAGTAAATCTAGCATATGCTGCATTATTAATATATGGAACATAAATGTTATCTTTTTTAAGTTCGATTGATGAATTTGCAATATATTTTTTATTAATATCATAAAGTGCAACAAAAACATTTCCAACTGCTAAATTAATGGATAATCCTTTTTTGCTTATTACCATGTAGTCGGTTACACAATAGTTTTCTGAATATTGATTAGCTACAATGTTCCCTTTTTTACTAACAAAGCATCCTGTATATGCGTCACTAATATTGTAAGTAATCGCATCAAAATTGATTACGTTAGTAATAATATTATCAGTGATTACCTTAGTCTCTTCCTCTACTCCGTTAATCTTTTTCTCTACTTTGTCAACCCCAGTATATTTTTTAGGAATAATGACTGATGATGTATTATAGATACTATAATAAGCCTTGTATATTCCAGCTGTTACGTTTTTTTCAAGAGACACTTGCATTACAATAATAAGAACCGTTTGCTCCTTTAATTCAAAATTATATGTTCCGCATTTATTAGCGGTTAAAATAACCTCTCCATTGATTTTATCTTTAAAAACTCTTAAGACTCCAACAGATGATAGTACAGCATTATATAAATTAATCTCGTATTCACCAACATCAAGTGTTATTGTTTTTTTTACATACACATATTCTCCGCTAGTATAATCTTTTTCTAATCTTCCACTATCTACCATACTATCAACGACATCTGTTGCACCTATTGGAATATTATCCATACTCTCATCTAAATCTGCCTTGATTTTCTTTTCCAGATTCTCAATCGCATCCATTGCTCTGAGTCCCGGGACATTAGTTGTGATCTTTCCCTTGAGATCTTCTGCATTGATGTCTGCTCCATCTGACCTTTTAATTAATAACCGCCTAGACTCTGCGTCTCCATCCGCTTTTGAGCTTGTCTGTCTGCCACCGTAATCTGTAGCTGACTGATATACCTGCAACATTTGTCCGCTTTCATCGGATTGCATAGCGTAATTAGCTATCGCGATCTTGTACCCTGACGGAGCAGTTATTTTTCCGTTCTTGTTCCAGTGGAATTCAACAGATCTGAGAACTTTGCTTGAAGTGATTTCTGTTCCTGTATTGTTAAGACTTCCCTGTTCGAGCAGCGAAATATCAACATATGGGCTCTGTAAATTGTCCATCATGGCCGGCACATCTTTTGTCTGAGATCTTACTGCATTTCCTGCGTTGGAATATTTAGCACCTTCATTTCCCACTCTAATGTCCGCAAGTTCTGCGTCACCAGTGGTGCTGCCCTCCCCCATTTTTGTGAGTTGATCAATTCTTGCACGTTCGGTCGCGATTTCTTTTTGACGTTCGGATTTTTCTTTCGCATCCGCTGCAATTCTCTCGGATTTTTCTGTTTCATCTGCTGTTTTTCTCTCAGATCGCTCTTTTTCGTCCGCAGCTTTTCTTTCTCCTGACTCTTTTCCACTCTGTGCAATTATCTGTTCAATCAGCGACTGGTTTTCTTCCTCTTCTTCATCAGGGAAACCCATTGAATCGGAGCATTTCACTTTTTCTTTAAAGGAAATCAAAGACTTGTCCCCATTGATCACGCGGATCTGTAGTTCATTATTCCCAACTTCAAAGAAGTTCACACTCGGCTGGAAACTGATGACATTTCCTGACACATCACACAGTGTTGAATTTGGTTTTTTCATTCCCATTCGATACGCGTAAGCTACTGCTGCAGCTGTAGCTGGAAGGTTATAATCCCGGACCGTAAACTCAAACGTGATGGCATCCGTTCCTTTTGTCACTTCAATCGGAATCTTAATCGTGTTTTTTAACACGTAAACATCTCTTTTGATTGTATTCATTTGTTTCATTCCTTTCTTGTCTGAATTATTTTATCCCGGTATCCACTTGACAATATAAAGTCCTTGCACTGGTGCAACTCCACCTCCCGGATACCGGAGCACGTATTGCCATGGAAAGTTATAATACCCGTGCACATGGATTTCCTCGCCGGTCTGATCTCCTGTCTGACCACCTGTAACTCCTCCGTTCTCGTTTTGTGATGCACCGACAAGCTGACTATTGCCAATATACATTTCTGTATGGCTTCCTGGTTTCAGAAGCACGTCTCCTTTGACTAATCCGGATCCGTTGGAAAGATTTATTTGTGATGTCACATCTTCGAACCCTGCATCAATGAAAACATCATACATGGATCCGGTTGCTGGTGTGTATCCTGGTCTCGTATTGAGTCCTGCATTGGAATATGCCCAACAAATAAGAGACGAACAATCGTAATCCGGTCCGTCCCTGTGTGTCTGATCGTAGCCGTGGCTGTCATCGTTTGCAATATTCACTGCCCAACTCACAGCGTTGTCGATGATCTTGCTTCCTTCTGCATACTTTTCCAAGTAGTCATACCATTTCCTTGCGCAACTCCGTCTTTCGGATTCAACCTCTACACCGGCGCGCTCGAAGTTCTTTAGGAAGGCACTGGCCAAGTATTCCGGAGATTCTGAACTGCTCTTGAACTGTTCCCAGGTCATTTTGTACGCACTTGTTGCAATCCACTGCCCTGTTGATGCTGATAATGCATCAATCCAATAGAGCTGTCCGTTCGGATCCGTGATATCGTACCCGTTTGATTTTGCCCAGTCTGTGTAATTTGTAGCCGGTGTCCACTGAACAAGACCATACCCTCCACTGTAATTGCCGTATTTCAGACTTTGCCACAACCCCGGATTGATGTTTGACTCTTTTTCCATATTGCCGAGGATACCGCCGATCGCGTTCAGGGTCCAGCCTTTGCCCGAGAAGTACTTCCATACTTCCAGTGCGTTTCCTTGCATCTGATCCTCTGTCAAATAATTGTTGCTTATCGTCCAAGACATCAGATTTCACCCTCTTTCGTTGTTCCTCCCATAAGAAATCCGTTTTCAAAGTCCATATATGTCCCGTCTGAAAACACGGCTCTTCCCGTCTTTCCTGCCACTCCTCCTGGTCCGATTTTATCAGTATCGAAATATATCGCATCACTAAATATTCTCATCAGCGTATGTGAATCTGTTGCATCTTCAAATGTTCCTCCGTATCGAACCACAATTGCATCTCCTGACCTTTCTATGAATATAGGATTGCTTTTATCTCTCTTGGAAAACATAATTGAACCGGATTTTATTTCTGTTCTTCTATTCAATCCTCCAACATTCTCACATACATAACTTCCAATAGCATAGACTCCACCCTTGTCAAGACGGACGATTTCTTTTCCAGTTGCATCCATCACTCTTGCAATACCGTTTCCGTTGTCCTCGCCTCCAAGCTCCAGTGTTCCGCCCTTGATTCGGTCAGCAAGCATTGTTCCGGCAACGATAAAATCTGCATAGAATCCTTTTCCAGTGCCGAAGGTTGACCACTTCCAGCCTTTTCCATCTTCTGTACGTTCTCCGGCAATCTCAAACCCAAGCGTTCCTAGACACATTGCGCCAAAGGTTGTGGAATCAGGATCTAAATCTTCAAACAGAATCGCTCTGACCTCTTGCTTTTTCGCTATAGAAGACTGTGCACGCATCTGTGCTTGCACTCCGTTGATGATTCCTTGAATCTGCTGACCAATTAGCGTTCCATCTGAGCGGATTGCCCGGTCAACGCGGCTCATAACGGATGATACATCGCTGAGGAAATTATACTGGAACTCTCCAAGTGTCACGGATGTCAGCTTGTTTCTTATCGCATCCCATTTCAATTCGATCGCTCTCGCATCTGATTTGATGTCTAGCTTGGAGTGATTGCAGTGTGCTGTGTCACCAAGAGATATCTTTTCCAGGTCTTTCACATCCTCATAGAGTTCCGTGTTCTGTAGTAGCTCCATATTTGCTTTAATAGTTACTTTTGGCTTGTCTGCCCCGCTTTCAAACTGTTCCTCACATTTCTTTCTCAGTGCTGTTTCCAGCTGTTCCTGTGTATCGCAAATCGTGACTCCATTTTCTTCATCATCTTCACCGGCATCCTCGCGCATTTTAACATCCTCAAATGTCATCACTCTATAATGCACTGTCGGATATTTTTCAATCAACGGAGAATCTATCCAAGGTTCTTCTCCCTCTATCATGTATCCGTTGTATGATTTTGGGACAATCCTTGTTACTACATCGGTCATATCTATAGACTCCGAAAATCCATCCTTGACTATGTTCTTGCCATACAGGACTTGCACTCCATAATCGCCACCGGCTCTCTCATTGATTGTCACGGTATAATTATCATAGATAATCTCTCCACCCCATCGATTAACGAAAGAATTGTCATTATTTCCATTAATTGCTTCAATCAGATTCATTGTCTGGTAATAAGCAGTCGATACGGTCTTGATATCTGATTTTGCTGTATATCTTGCGTTCGGTGCTGTCATTAGGTCAAGTGCTTCCTGTCCGTTCTTATCTGTTGGCCGGATATCTGCCAGAAAGCAATCATTCTTTGCGTCCAAAAAAACAGGAGTAAGATCTACGCTCACTCCTGAATCTTTCTTTTCCTTGTTTTTCACTCGGAATAGCTGCTCACCATTGAAAGATGGCATCTTTACAACCGCATTGTCTGTGATGTACTTCCACCGTCCCTCATCGTCAATCGGGTGCTCAATGGTTGCTGTCCATTCTCCATTTAGGATTACATGGATTTCAGCCTCTTCTGGCATCAGTGTCATGTCTCCATTGTGCTCATAGTCTTTATTCTCTGGACTGTAAATCTGAATCATAAGTACCTCCAATACGGAATGACTTTCAAATCAAATCCGTCTGTTATAGTCACTTTATTGTCCCCCTCAACCAACACAAGGTCTTCGTAATTTCCAGTAACCGCCGTGTTATTCAGAGTTCCGTCTGACCTATAAGCAAGCTGTCTGTCTGTGTCAATGGTCAGGTTCTGTCCTACATTTGCTGTCATTGTCTTTCCGTTTACAGTCAACGTGCAGACGCCTTCTCCAAGAATCTTGTAAACTGGATGTGACTCTTCTCCTGCATGATAGCCGATATCTTCCACTCTCTGCTCATGTAATCCCTCGCAGAGGTATCTCAAGCCATCCTTTGTCAGAAATGTTGCTTTGAAGTTTCCAATTCGTTCGCTCGTATGCTCTGCATCGTCCACAGTGACTTTCAAAATCTTGTAGCAGTAACGTGGATCACTTCCAAGTCTCAGGAACTTTCCTCTTGCTGAGAGCCATTTCTTTGCAAGTGCAAACCGTTCGTCCCATTGATCAGCGTCACCGATAAAGTTAAAATCAACCTTGATTTCGCTCGTCTCATAACCGCCCTCAAGCAAAAACATTGTTCCATCAGTCCCCGGAATTTCAACCGAGGACTCTTTCTTCACAGCTGATGGGATTGCCGGAAGTGTCTTAGCATAGATTCCAAAACTTGAGCCAAGGACTCCATTGTATTCCACGTCCATCATGCTCCCACAGCTCCTTTCTTCCATTTCACACTGGAGGACATCTTCTTGATTACCGCGTCAGCAAGAATCTCTGCAAGCTTCTTATCGCCCAGTGCAATGTTATTTTCAATCACAAGTGTCAGTTCTGACAGTGCTTCTGCAATCATCTGTGCAAGCGCAGCATTGTTGGACTGCATCTCATCACGGATGTATGTCTTCAGCAAGTCGATTGGAAGAACTGCCTCTGCTCCTGCTTCGCCACCGCCCATTGCTCTATCTCCGTTCATGCCGAAAATAGTTGGGCTGTTCAAGATACCGCCGTTTGCATACCAGTCAACCGAAAACTTTGGAACTTTTGGTGGAACAAGCGACCATTCTCCACTTGCCTTGAAGTGTGGAAGTTTAATCTTTGGAAGTTTCCACTCAAAGTTGAAAAATCCCTTGATTTTGTCGATTACTCCCTTGATGAAATCACGAATCGATGCAAACACTGCATTAACTCCGTCTCTGAACCACTCGCATTTTGTGTAAAGTGTAACGAAAATTGCAATTAACGCAACAACAGCTGCAATAACCAAAAAGATTGGATTCGCCATAAGAATTGCGTTAAATGCTGCGAAGGCTGTTTTTGCCCCACTGATGGTTGGTGTTAGCTTTGACGTTACATCAATCACAGTGGACACACCACCAGAAACCTTGCTGATTATACTGAAGACGGGCCCTAGTGCTGCAACCAACAGCGCACACTTTATAATCATTTCCTGTGTACCAGGAGACAGTGAATTCCAACTACCAATGATGTCATGAAGAATCGGAGTGACAATGTGTAAACAATCCGCAAGGACTGGTCCTAATGCATTTCCAACTTCAAATCCAGCATCTTTCAATTCGTTCAGTGTCAATTTAAACTGGTCAGCCGGATCCAGTGTAGCTTCAAATGTATCGTTGACACTTCCGAGGTTATCATTGAGCGATGCGCCTAATTCGTCAAAGTTTAGCTTTCCACTTTGGCAGAACTCTGCGAGTGCTGGACCAGCTTTCGCTCCGAACAGCTCAACCGCAGCATTGTAAGCCTCAGAAGAACTCCCTGCATTAACCATCGTATTCTGCAGCTCTGACAGCGCATCTTTCATGCTCTTACCCTCTTTTGATGCATTGACAAGGGCTTTCTTAAGTCCTGCCATAACTGCACTTGTGTCAACTCCTGATGTCTCGCACCGGCCAAGAAATGTAGCAGCGTCTGCTGCAGACATTCCGAGTTCTTTGAGTGATGCAGCGTTGCTGACCATTGACGAGGACAACGTATCCATTGAGATTCCAGTGTCCTGTCCGACCTTATTCATTGTGTCGAGCAGTGCACCAGCATCTTCAGCTGTCAGGTTGAATGCCTCGATAACTTTCTGTGTGCTATCAACGGAAGAAGATACATCTGTATCATTTAATTCTGCGAACCGAACAAACTTTGCCGACAAATCTTCCAGTTCCTGTCCTGTCAGATGAAACCTTGTGTTGACCTCTCCGACAGCCGAACCAGCTGTTGCAAAGTCTGTCGGAATGGTTTTGGCTATATTCCTTGCAGAATCCTGCATGTCTTCCAGTGCATCACCAGTAGCGCCCGTCTTCTGCACGATGATATCCATTCCTTCATCAACCTGCGCCCATGCTGCCATAATTCCTGTGCCTGCTGCCGCAACTGGAGCCGTCACATTCTTTGTGAGTGAACTTCCAATCTTTCCGGTGGTATCGCTGAAGTCCTTAACCTTCTTGGAGTAATCTTCCAGTGTCGCAGCACCGCTTTCCAGCTTCTTATTTACATCTTCAAGTCCGCTCTTGTAGTTATTCAGAGATGCTTTTGCATTATCCAGCTGCTGCCTTGTTTTGGAGATAGCAGCTTCGTCTCGCACTTGTGCATTCTCCTGTGCTTTCAAGATTTCTGTCAGCCTATCGACTTTCTGCGTATACGCTTCTGTCTGATTCTGTAGATATTCCTGCGTCGCTCTCAATTTATCGGCTGACGATGTACTTTTATCCCATTCAGACTTTGCAAGTTTAAAGGCTGACCTGTTCTCATTGACCGCATTGTTTACATCCGTCAGTGATTTCCTAAAGTCAACCGCTCCATCTGCTTTGAAGGTCAATCCGACAGTTTTCAAGCCGTCATTACTAGCCAATCAAAGCACCTCCCTTCCGTTTTTCTAGTTCTGTGAATACTTCCAGGCATTCATTAAAAAAGACAGGATCTGAGTTCCAAAATTCATCTTCACTCATTCCCATCTTTCTTGCACACACCATGTATTCTGCCCAGTCGATGTCTATTGCTTCGCTGACTTCTTCGCCCTCGGAGCAACAGACTTCTTCGCCTGTTCTTTTTTTTTATATTCGTTGAGTCTTTTTTCAAACTCCTCGAAAATCTCACGGATGCTGTCGGCATCCATCGGAGTCAGCATCATTGCCTCTTCCTCGTCTACTTTGAGACCGTTTGACCGAAGAATCACATAGATTAGTTTGCCTGCAAGTTCGACATTCTCCTCTTCGGTCAGATCTTCCTCTGTTCTTCCGTCCAGTTTTTTGTCAATCCCATTCATTTTCACTAGATATAAAGTGTAAAAATTAACTTTTACTTCTAATTTCGATCCATCTGTTAATTTAATCAGCTTGGATTTCATGCGATCACGCTCCTACTGCTGTTGTAAGGTCTGCATCCGTCAGAATCGGTTTTGCGAAGAACTTCTCTTCTGTAAGTCCCGCCGGTGCCGTGGACTCTGTGACCTTGCTCACGATATTTCCTGCTACGTCAAACGGATACGCTCTAATCTTGATCGTGTCGGTCTGCTCACTTGCTTTTTCTTCAGATGTTGCAATATCATCAGAGTTCTCAACAAGCTTGCATTTTGGAAACCACTCATAACGAGATTTTCCGTTTTTCAGTTTTACAACCTTTCCATAAGCAAAGAATGGTCTTTCGCTCTTTCCGCCAGCGAGGATAAGTCCGCCTGTTCCTTTTGTCTCTCCGCGCATTTTGGATATTGTATCGTCCGGGAATGCGATCACAGATACCTCAATGTCGATGCTGGACATCGGTGAATCTGAATCATAGATTTTTCCGGATGCATACACATCACTTGTCTCAGAGTTCTCAGTTACCTTTACACTCTTAACGACTTCTGTCTTCTCAACATCAGCCTCGTAAGTGCCATCATACTCTTTGCCCTCTGTTGCATCAGCAAAACACATGTACTGTGCTCCGACTGTCTGTTTCATGGCCGGTTTTTTTGTATTAATAGGCATTAGTCAACCTCCTAACCGAAGATGCTCTCTGTCATCTTCTTGTAGTATTTTTCCTTGTTTCTTTCAAAGAGTGGCTTCAAGTGTGCCCTTGCTGCCATCTTCCTGGTTCCATGCTCAAGCATTGGACCGTAATACTTGCCCCATCCAACCTTAATTCCGCTGTCAGTTCTTTCCAGTGCGAATGTACTCACGATATGCGTGTACCCCGCTTTGGTGATCTGACTTCGTGGTTTTGGGAGTCTCAGAAGATCATTCACGAACTCCTTTGCCCCCTCTTCCACTGCGTCAAGTGCTTTGTCCGGGCTTACGTTCTCGGAATACTGTTTCAACAGCTCCTCGAAGTCTTCAAGCCCTCCATCGTAAAATGTAATCTCGCTGCTGTTCATCCAATCACTCCGTCAGTTGTAATTGAAAAGTAAGAATGCCATACACGGTCTTCTGTCACGTATTCGTGAGCAATGGTCGGATGGTAGCCAAGCTCATTCAGACGGTTTTTCAGTGCGATCAGTTTCGGATTGCGTGGTTTTCTAGCATAAAAACTAATCTGCCATGTAATCTCGTTCTCATAATCATCTCCGGATGCCATTGTGTCTTCCCACATAATCTCCCAGTAATCAATTCTTGGGAATACCTTTTCATTTTTGAGACTACTGACTCCCTCATTCACAGGACAGCCAATATCGTGCAAGATCTCACTCAGTTCTTTCTGTGTCATCGATTACCTCTCTTTCATATGCCGGTGTCTTCAATGTCAGCTCCGACTCTTTAAATCCATCTTTCGTAGTTGTATGAGCAATATTATAGATTTCATGCTGTTCCCCATCGATAAGACAGATGCATTTGCTGTTGATTTTCTTATACTGCGGTATTGCAAGCTTATACGTTACCTCAACGCTGTCTGCTGACAGTTTGGCTCTTGTCGTGTCGTACACTGCAAGCTCACGATACCAAATACGTAATCCGGTGTACTTAAGTCTCTCCTCCGGATAGTCTTCTGACTCATCATTTGTTATCTCATACAGTTCTAAGACTCCGTCTGTATACTCAGGCATTGCCATCTGCATCCACCTCCGTCTCCATCTGCCAGGTCAAGATCATGCTGGAATAATTTTCCATGAACTCGCTGACTCTGTGATGGTAAGCATAATACATATAATTTTTCAATAGCATTCGATAGGTCAAGTCTTCTGTGATACTGCAGCCGGGATTCAATCTCCCAACTGCGTGTTCACCTTCTTTTGCCAAATTTGCAAGTTGCTTGTCCTCGTAGTATGGCGGGATCTGGAACTCTTCCCGCATTTCTTCTACAAGACTGGCAAGTTCTTTCTCGTTCATGTCCCGCCTCCTGCTCTAGCTTAGGCCTGTTTCGGCACTGTTACCTGATTTACTGGAAGAACGTACTCTTCAAGCTTTGTAACATCAAAGACAACTGCAACGTTGTCATCAACTGCCCGACCGTTTGCGTGGCATTTTGCCACGATAAGATCTGCATCCTCAATCGCTTTTGTCTGATCATACTCATCAACGCGAACTCCTGCTGTTCCCATTGTGTAGTATCCGGCGATTGTAAATGCAGCCTTTCCTTTTGGACAGTTAGCATCAACAATTTTTTCGATGTCAATGAATGACTTGTTGACATATCCGCCTGTCAGAGCCTCTCCGTACATACACGGATCCATATATTCTGCTTCGTCTGACGGATTGCAGATAAGATAGAGCTTATCAACCACACGTTTTCCATCATTAGTAAGAGTTTTTCTCACCGGAGCAAGTCCCTTCGGAGAGAATTTTGTAACCGTAGTGAGAACAGTTTTTGCTTTATTTGTTCCGGCTGACTCTACGGTTCCAATCTGACGAAAGATTCCGATTGGACCTGTCTTTCCATCTCCATCGAGGTATCCTTTTACAAGTCCGTCCTGCATGGCCTCAGACAGAATAGCCATGAAATATCTGTCAACGAATTCCATAGACAGCTCTCTGATTGATTTTGGAATAACAAGGTAAGCTGTGAGCTTGTGAAGGTCAATATTCAGAGCTGTTACCTCTGCTGAAAGTTCGCCTTTGATAGCGTCCGTAAGAGGACCCCAAACCGCTGCACCTGAATGAGATGCCACAATCCATTTCTTCACGTTTGCCGGTGCCATATTTACAAGTTTCAGGATTGGCGATGCTTTCTTAACATCATCCAGTGTACGATCAATAATCTCTGTCGGAATGATGTCGATCTGGTTTGCTGTGAACGCCTGCTTGATGTCCTTAAAATTCTCGTAGAATTTCTTTTCTTTCTGAGACAGGTTACGGAGTCCAAGCTGTCTCTTGTAATCTGCATCTCTACTTGCTCTTTCTGCCTCTGCTACTACCTGCTTAATCAGATCGGCGTGCATTGCTTCATCGATCATTTCAATTGACTGCATAATTGCTTCTGCTTTCTGATCTGCCGGTGCATTGTCCAGAAGCTGTTTCACTTTGTCTTTTACTTCCTGGCTTAAATCTTCAATCCTCATTCTTCATTTCCTCCTAACCAAAAAATGCACCCCAACCGGTGCTATCCTTTTCTTCCGTCTTTTCTTTTTTCTTATGAGTCAGCTGATAGAACTCAGCTAACTGCTTCTGATGCTCATTTCTGCTTTTCAGTTCCATCTGAAGTGCCTTGTTTTCTTTGATTACCTCCTGCAGTTTCATATCCGGATCTTCCACCTTCTGCGCAACGCCAATCTCATCAATCAAGCCATACTCCAGAGCCTTCTGTGGAGATAAGGTTGTAGTCTTATGCATCATCTCCCGGAGCTCTTCTTCTGAAACCGTAGCCCGCTGCATGAACAGAGCCACACAACTGTCCATTGCTACATCCAGATTGTCTGCTTCTGCCCTCAGATCTGCTGCATTTCCTGTAACTGTCTCCCACATATCATGAATAATGGCTGTTGTTCCCTGTCCCATGATACGCTTATCACACGCCTGCAAAATTGTAAATGCGATAGAATGACATCCGCCCATTACAATTCCCGTCTTATAGGATCCATGCTGTTGAAGCATGTTGTAAATGGCTGTCCCTTGGTCTACGCTTCCACCATTGCTGTTGAAATAGATCTTGATCTCATCTGTTTCCGGAATGGCATCCAGAAGTTCCTTGAAATGCTTGGCTGATGTCTCAGAGTCATCATACTGCCATGTATCCCAATTGAACGGACCAATTTTTCTAATCTCATCAAAAATGAAAATCTCATGCACGTTATCCGTTTGCTGGAATCTATACACAACTTTTTTCTGTTCCATGTTCTTTTCCTTTCCCTGTTATTACTGTTTAACGGACAGCTCCGAGATAATTGGATCACCTCCTATGAATCAAGTTTCTTGTGCCGCATTGTTGCTTCCCTCCCCTCCGTAATTCTTTGTCAGAGCTCGCTCTGTACTGAATTCTGTATTGAGTAACGGATATCCGACCATCCCTCTGATTTCGTCGAGATGGAATCCAATTCCTCTGAGTTTATCAAGATTTACTGCACTGTCTACAACATCAACATGTTTAAAGCGTGCAAGCCATACCATGACTTTCTCGTTTTTACTGCAGTAATCATCCTCTCCGACAACATAAGCTGTCAAAGTATCATTTATCACTTCTGCTACCGGACTGACAGCATATGTGATAAATTCATTTGTTGCATCTGATTTTTCTGTGATATTGCCATTAAATACAGCCTCTGGAATATCGAAAGCATTTGCTACCTCATTATTGATCTGCAAAGCCATCTTTGCCAGTTCTTCAGCTTTCACTGCTGTATTTATTTGCAGCTGTTCCACGGATGCATTTTCTTGTTCTGTTAAAACTTCAAGGGCATCTGACGTCAGTAGTTTTTTAATTTTTAAAACATACTGGTCTTTTGTCATTACCTTGTCTGTACCATCTGCCTGCTTTTCTCTGAATGATAATGCATTCGTTCCAAGCTTCAGTTTGAATCTCGGTTGGCTGGACAGCTGCATCATTGCATTAATGGAATCCATCGTCTTATCAAATTGCCCTACTACATTCTGTAAGTACAATCGAATCCTTGCATTGTCATATCTTAGATGAATCACTTCATCAGATTGAAATGTGCTGAAAATTGTAAGATTTTCACCTCCGCAGCTTAACATCACATTTTTGTAAACTCGCTTCATCATCACTTCATTCGTGTGTGACCATGATGTCGCTCTGTAATATTTACCACTTAGCGGAATAATCAGAGCTTCTTGTTCTGTTAGCAGCTGCTTAACCACTTCCGTCCAGAACACTGTCCCACATTCGTTGTCATTGGGCTGTACGTTTAGCCTGTATTCTTTCTTGTGTTTTTCTTTGCTCTCCGTCTGGATCAGTATGTCAGACTTTGCTATTGCCTTGGCGATCATCATAATTGCTTTCTCGATGGCAAGCTTTGAAAGATTCAGCTTTTCCATGTCAACTGCAATGATTTCTGCCAAAGACTGTATTTCTTTGTTCCTGTCTTGGAATAAAAAATCAAACATTTTCTCTTCTCCTGTTAAACATAGATTATCTGAACTTCCAGCTCATCCTTGCAGAACATAGCCACATCGAAAGCCATAAATCCATCATTTTTTCTCAATTTCGGTTCTATCTTGCCGAAATTTTTATTTCCAAACTTATCCTCGCTCACGCTTGTGTTATTCGTGTACCACCGCATGATTGCTGATGGTCCGAAGTTGATCATCCCCTGTGAGAACATGGACTGGATGAACGGTGCGATGATCCCAGTGGCTGATGTTATCTTTCGAATCAGTCTGACAATGCCATGCGGATTCTTCTTGTCTTCAATCGTGAGTCCTCTTTCCTCAAAGGCTTGCTTGAACAAGGTGTATCTATATGTGTCCATTGCGATTTTCTTAACTTCGTAGCTTCGCATCTGCTCCATGCACCAATCAACAATTAGATTCACGTCAATTACTGGTCCAGGAACAACTTCAAAGTCCTCAAATTCTGCTTGTCCAGCATTTCGCAATGGAAATTTAATGGAATCAATAAACGGAGAGTCTGCACAGATCCATGTGTGTTGTCTCCATATCCATTCTCCATCATCTGTCTTGGTCAGAATACCTGCAGACGCGAAGTCGCGCACATCCGCATAGTCAATGCCGATCACTGCTGCCTGTCCTCGCGTGTCCAATGTTATCCGCGGAATCTTTCGTTCCAGTTCTTCCATTGTCTCGCCTTCATAACATGCTCTCAGGACATTTTGCCATGTTGTGACCGTCTCCTCTTCCTTTCGTGCCGATCTGTCCATTCGTTTTGTAATAAATTCAGCACGCTTTGACGGAATCTTCTTCATTTCCAGATAATCATGCATGATCTGATTCGCAAGAATCGGCATATATTCCATCGACGGATTCGCCTTATGCCATGCCTCCGGATCATCAACTTCCTTCATGTCATCAATCTCGCAAATAAAAGGGAAGTACCATAGCAGATTCTCTCCCGTCTCCAAGATTTCTGCACACATTGCCGAAATTTCATCCAACGGACCGTCTCTGACATAGCCATCTGTTGTGATAATAAACTTTCTTGAATGCTTGACCTTACCAAAAGAGGATTCAAATACATTGATCTGGTCATAGTTCTCGTAGGCATGGATTTCGTTCAGGACAAGACATCCTGTTCGCTTACCATCCTTGGTCTTTGCGTTCGAAGTGTTGTATTTCATCTCCGATCCTGTTGCCAGGTTCGTGATAAGTTCCTTTGTGACCGAAAACTTTCCCTTGAATTTTGGATTATCATGTAGCATGTCATAAGCTACCTTGAATGTGTCCTTAACCTGGCTCTCTGAGTTCGCCACAATTTCAACATGGTAATTTTTCACTCCGTAGAGCGGAGTCTGAAAGAAATTTACCAGCGGCACGATGAATCCATCTTTACCATTTCCACGTCCTTCCTTGATGAAGAACTTTGAAAATACTGGAATGTCATCCACATACATAAATGCAAAGGCATAAATGAACTTTTGGAATGGAAATAGTTCGTAGTAATTTGTTTTGCAGTACTGTAGACAGTTCCTATATGTTTTTTCGTCAAAAAAAACATCGTTTCGCTTCAATGTCGGCTTCACGATGTTTTCTATCAGTAATTTTCTCTTTTTATTTATCCATTTCGGATGCTCTTCGGCATATTTGAGATAGTCGTCAATTTCCTTACAAGTAACCATCAGTCGGTTGCTCCGGTTCCGGAATTGGTTCTTTCAGTTTCAGGTCTGCAAGAATCTTTAACATGGTTGCTGTAGTCTTCTGCAGATTGACCACAGATTCATTCGCTTTTTCTACGCTGACACCATTCCCATTGATGGTCTCATACCGGATTCCTTTTTTCCTAATATCTGCAATCAGTTTCTTTTTCAATGACCAATAATATACATAATCATCAACTAAATCCTTATAGAATTCTGCGTTCATTCCACGCAACTTCAACTGCTTTACTAACGATTCTTTTATCTCCGTCTGTGTCAGTGTTTTCTTCCTCTGAGTCAATCTTTTCACCACCTTTTTCACTCAAATCATGCCATTTTTATCAATTTTTCACTTCTTTTTTCGCTCTTTTTAAGCCTCTTTTGAAGTTATCTGAAAGCTTTCCTTCTTATAGTGAGTCCTGAAATTTGACCCCCCCTGCCCTTTTCACGCGAGATTTTAAAATTTCTCCAGAGTCATGGCTACATCCCCGTTCTTCACTCAGGAAAAATCGCTGAGAATTTACCGGGGGGTCTACCATCTTTCTTTGCTCGCAAGCTTCTTCTTTCTTTGGAATCTTCTTGGAGTCCTTCCATGTCGCAGATTGTGACACTTCACACATAGACTGATCAGGTTGTCATCTTCCAACCCTAGCTCCGGATGCTCTTTTAGTTCAACAATATGATGCACCTCTTCAGCTCTTCTGATCTTTCTGTCTTCTCCTTGCAGGATGCGACCTGCTGCCACTGCATCCTTCAATCTCTTTCTGCAGTCCTGGCACTCATAGTGATCTCTCTCAAGTATCTGCATCCTCTTATGTTTCCATGCCGCTGCATTGTAAAATGCTTTTGCTTCTCTGTCTGTCATTTTCTTTCCCTCACGCACAAAAGACACCCGCTGGCATTCAGGTGTCTTTTCCAAGGAGTATTGTAGAAGTATCTGTCCGTCTTTCGACAATACCATATTAGCATGAGCAAAACTCCAGTGAACTCCACTCTTTAATTAATTTGAATCTTTTTCAGTGCTCTCCCATGTAACTCGTAGATCCAGCTCTCACTGTATTCCATGAGTTGTGCTATCTGCCACCACTCAAATCCTTTGATATACCTGTAGAACATAACATCTCTTTCGTCCTGATCATCTAACTCATTAATTCTGTATTCTATGTCCTTATAGGTCTGTACCTGCTTTACTCCCTCTTGATACAGCTTGTCCTCTCTTTCCTGAAGAGCTGCCGCGTAAGAACTTAGATCGCTTTGATTGGATCCATGTGGCATTCCATCATTATTCGATGAAGGATACATCTTCATGTTCCTGATCTCTTCAATCTCTAATTCGATCCTCTTGATTCTCTTCCCATGTTTTCTGTATGCCCTGAGATAGGTTTTCTTCCTGTCGTTCTCGTTTTTTACATTGTTCTCTTCCAGTCTCTTCTCCATTGGCATCATCTCCTATCTTGTACTTTCTCGCCAAGTATTCTGCTACATCTCCATGCCACAACTGCTGCCCCTGTGCTTCAATCAGCTTTCCTGCCTGGTATGCTGGCCGATGAAACTTCTCGCTTTCCTTCCGGTCAGGCGGATGCTCTGCCATAGCAGCATAATGTTCCTTTTGGTTCTGCTGGATCTCTGCTGGACTCCAGCGTGTGTCTGTACTTTGTTTCACTGTTCATCACTCCAATCAAGAGCCTGTCCGTAAAATTTGCAGTATGGCATTTCCCACGTAGTAAGATTTCTGATTGTCTTCATTTCTCCGAATAGTTTCTTACAGCATGGACACGATGCTTGTCCGTTCCATGTTTCAATCTTCTTTTGTCTCTGCTCCTCTAATGCTTTAACCGCCATTTTCTTTGCTTCGATGTTTTCTTCACTGTTGGATGTATCCAACCCCTTAATGATTCTGATTGCATCTTCAATATTCAACTTTCTTTCTCCCTGCTATATAATCTATGGACACATTATATGTATCTGCATATTTGATTGCTTCTCCTAACGTCAGCTCTTTCCTTCCTGTTTCAAGATCTTGCAGTCTTTCCTCTTTCATGTCTAGCTTGACTGCTGCCTCTTTTCTTGTTAGTCCTCTGATTTTTCTTAGATACTTCAGACGGTTTCCTGTTGTTCCTACCGGTCGTAATATAACCATTGTAATCAATCCCTCCTTTCACGTCCCATGCGCAAATGTCGCAATCCTCAGGACATACATTCGCCTTTATTGCTCTTTTGCACATCTCCATTCTTGTTCTTATGTCTTCCTCGTAGTCCTTTATAATTCCAAGTTTCCTTAGAATCTTATAAAACAGTGACTTTTTTCTCACGTCTCTTTTTTCCTTCCGTCGTTCTTTCCATTTTTGCAGCCACTCAAGCTGTGCTTGATCCTCTTTCTCTTGTCTTGTCATTTTCTGCCTCGCTTAACTACCGGAATATCCGAGAATACCACCGTAGCCCTCTCGTTTTCAGATGCCGCTACAACCACAATCTCTATATCATCATATCCAAGCATGAATTCCGGAATGAGGTAAATTCCGTACTGCTCGACAGCTCCGTGATTATTTCTCATGTAGTCAGACACAAATTCTAACTTTTCATCCAATAGTTTGTGTGCTTCCTCTTCATCGTACCGCTTTGTCAAGTGTGTGATTGCCTGCTCTATGCTCAAACTTCCTGTCCACCAGAAAAACGGCTTAATTTCTTCGATATGCTCAAACTTGCTATCTGTTATAATCTCTTTCATCTGTTTCTCTCCTTCTGTTTCATCCACCTTACGCATTTTCTTGATATATTCACGGACTGTCTGGACCGTTGAAAGCACTCCGTCATAAAAAGGATCGATTCTTTCATGCTCTGCAATTGTTGCTTTTGTTTCCTCTTCTGCCTGATCCAGCCAATCAACCAAATCTCTCGCGTCTCTTTCTGTCATATCTTCTCCTTCTTTCCATTTCATCTCTTTTTTCGCAGTACATTAATCCCACATACTGTCCATAACTCATTCCTTCCTGTCTTGCTTTTGCATTTATCTCAGCTAATTCGCTTTTCCAAGCTGTTGATTTCTGTCTTTTTGGCACTTGTCTGCTCCTTTCTCCTCCCTGCCGCATCCAGGGAGGAAGTCTTTGTTATCATGTTGCAGTATTGTGACATACTTTTATCTCCACGCCATTCAGCGGAGGTAACTATAACTAATTTTTCTTATACCTTGCTTTCCATTCTTCTCTTGTGTGCGTCTGCTCATATTCTGTCTGTGCTATTCTGCAGAGCAGCTCTCGCATCTCTTTGTTGTTGTGGACAGCTTCTGGTCCTTCCTTGTGATGATTCCGACATAGATCTACTTTGAGTCCATCTGCCTCAGATAATTCGCGCTGGCCGGATCCGAACATGATATGATGTTCCTCTGTATACTGCTTAGAATAATCGTCATAGAGTATCGAACAGAGATAGCAGACTCCTTTTCTACTCTTGAGTATGCTCTTTTTATGCGATTTCCTTTTTTTCTTGCAAGCTAATTTTGGAAATGCCATGTCTGAATAATCGATACTCATAACGTAATCACCTTATTTCTTACTGAATTCATCTCCATTTTCATCCACCTCTGCTTCTAACCACTTCTTCCAATACTCTGCCGAGTTCAACATCATGTGAGGCATCTCATTCACGGATGCTGCCATGTATAGTGCCATCTTGTATGATTCCATTGTCTTCATATATTCCCATCTGCTGCCAGCCGGATTCTGTTTTGAGTTATCCACCTCTTCTGATTCCGTTCCTGTCTCTGTGTTTATCGCATTTTCTTCGACCGTCTTCGAATTATTCACACTGTTTTCCACACTTTCAGCAATCTCAACGGTTGCACCGGTGCAATTCGGCTCTTCTCTCTGTATTTCCGACGTTTTTACTGGTTCAGGAAGCATTTCTGGAAAATCTTTCTCAATCTCTGTCTGTCCTGGAATATCACTTGGAAGTTCTACCGGTTTCTCTTTTTCCTGTTTCTGTGCCTTTGGTGGTTTTGCTTTAACTACCTTTGACTCTTTTCTCTTCTCTTTCTTCGGCTGCACTGGTGCAATCTGCTCTTTTTCCGGATACTGCTGCCCGAAGAGATCTTCCCAATTCTTTTTTGCATCTTCCTGTTCTGTGATGAGCACAAGATATCCTAAAATGTCACTCCATGCGTATCTTTCTTTTAAACTCTGCCTAACCACCTGCAGTATTACTTCGTCTTTCTCATCATTCAGGTATAACATGATTCTTCCGCAGCCTTGCGGTCTTACGCTGTAAAGCTTATCTCCGTCCGGTGCCAAGACGTCTTTGATCGGTTCTGTTCCTACGCTTGTCCTAACTGTTCCATGCAACTTCACATACAGTTCCGGATCTTCCATGCAGATCTGATTGATTGCCTTTTCCAAATTGTTCAGATCTCTTTGTTCTTTTTTTTCACCTTCCAGGATCACTTCAATGTCTGTAATCTTCTCTTCGCTTTCAATTTCTTCTTTGACTGCCTGGATCTCTGACTTACTGTATGCTGGTGTCAGCTCTTCTGCTACGCTTTCCGGAAGTGTCAACATTAGAGCCAACTTCGCATATCCAAACCCTTTGTAATGATCTTGCAATCTCGGAGAGTATCCCCCCTCCGAGAATCTGTCATTGATCCTGATATACCTGGATACCTGCGTGGCTTCAAGCTTATATTCTGCCCAAGCAAATTCATTGACATTGCTGTATCCTGAATCCTTTAAGATATCGGTATCTCTTCCCTGCTTCAGCAGATATCCAGTCATGACAAAATCTTCTACCGTTCTGTTCAGTACGGTGTTCATTGCCTTTTTGTATTCCTCATAATTTTGATATTGCGCTAATTCCATCAAACTGCCTCCAATTCTTCTGCCTCAAGAAAATCTTCTGCCAATCCTTGTAGGACTCTTGTGTTATTTTTCTCTTTCAGCTCTGCTATGTTTGCTTCTCTCTTGACCTTGCTGATCTTAGCCAGTTTTCTATCTTCCTCTGTCAGTCGTTTCCGGATGACTTTCTGCCATTCCTTCAGAAAGACTCTGATTTCTTCAATTCCCGGCTCTTCGTCATAATAGCTTCTGTGCTGTCTGATTGTGCCTCCCGGCTCTACTTCGATCGTGTAAAACGGGATTCGCAGTGCTTCCTGCCTCCGTAGGAAACAGATATATGTCTCTCTGCTCTCGATCCTGTCAAAATATCGTTCACTGCTGCCGGCACAATGATGCAGCGCACGTCCTTCTTTCACGATATCCACTAACGTGTTCGGTACAATGATCTTATACTCTTCATCTTCGTACTCATATCGGCTCTTGATCTCTTTCAGGATCTCTTCTGCTTCCGGAAACTTCTGCCGCATCTCCTGTGCATATGCTTCTTTTCCCTCTGCATTGTTTTCCAGTTCTTTCAAGATCTGTATCTGCTGCTGGTCTATAACAACTTCATCATGTCTGCGTTTTAGCTCTCTTGGACGATAGACCATCTCGTCAGCCATATTTTTGCAACACGCTTCACACATACTGAGATAGTCTTTATATTCTTCAAGAACAGCTTCTGCCGTCATTCCTGCATATTGTTCCTTTTTCTGCCTTTCGATGTAGTTCATGATTTTCTGCGGACTCATATATTTTTCCAGTTCCCGGATGCCGCTCGGTTCTATCTCATTCTTTATCATCCACTGCACCGTCTCTTTCGAGATCTTCTGCCCTGTCTCGTCCGAATGCTGCATCCAGCGTACCATTCTATTCCCGCCATGTTCGTCACGGATCCGGTTGATCTTCTGACGGTCTTGGATTCTGAACATTCCCTCAATACTTTCCTCTCTCATGTCCAGTGGCCCATAGTATTGTGTCGGATATCCCGGATAGTCTGTACAGCCGATCGTATCTCTCAGCAGATTCCAAAAGCGTCCTTTTGCCAGGTACTCGATCTTCTGTGCATATCCTTTCATCTGTCCTGTCCCTGCCACAAGTCTGTTGTAGTTCAGTTCCATTCCCGTCTTCGATAAATGCTCCAGGACTCTTGTTGCTTCGCTGTAAGTGGTTCCGTCTAATATCTGGCCAAATTCTCCCGGATACAAGTAACCTTCTCTTGCTCTTAGGTTTTTCCGGTTTCCTTTTGTCCATCCATCCCAGGAGTCCTCATAATAGATCATGTATGTCTTCTTCAATTTTCTGTTGGAGTAGACCTTGTACAGCAGGATTCTGATTTCATCTCCAAACTCGACATAATGTCTTCCATTATCCCATCCGACCTTTGCTTCTATGATCCGGAGTACGCTCGTATCTTCATCTACCGGCTGGATAAGATAACAGCTCTTCCATTTCTGTTCGATATGGTCTGTTCTTGTCTTTGCCCTCACCAGTTTTCCGCAGGAAGGGCAGAATACCATATCATTGTGCCGGATCTTCTTTTCTCCATCCTGTCGTTTGATTTCTTCCGGCCAGCTGGATTCCCCGCAGTTCGTACAGACAAATTCTTTCGTTTCCCTGTTCCGGAACATGTAATCCTCTCCTGCTGCCTGTTCAAAGAACCATTCTCTCAGATTCTTCGGACGACCTGGAACTTTTCTCATTAGGTTCATGAGTTTCATTTTCCGGTTTGTTTCACATCTTTCCCTGATCTCGCTGTTATAGCTATGTTCCAATCTGTTGATTCTCTCCCATGGACTGTCGTGCCATACACATTGTTTAATCAGCTCTTTGATTCTGTCCGTATCTTCCTTTTGCAGTTTCGGGTAATTGTTGTAGAATCTCCACTCCCAATTTCTCCAGTCCTCGTTCAGTGCATTCAGGATGCCACCTTTTCTCCACCCATGTTGTTGTTTCCAGTACTCATGTTCACCTGTCTCGTAATTGATGCAATAACGGACCAGCAGTTCCTTTGCCTGGTAAACATTCAGAATCAAAATTTTATCCAGTTCCTGTAATGTTGCCACGAGTCCTTTTTCCCTTGTCTTTTTCGGTGCAAAGCACTCAATCGCTTTCCGTCTCATACATGCACCTCCACCCATCTCCTGTCCGGTGTCAGCGTGTAATACTGGGAGTCTTTCGTCTGCACATCATCCACTTTCCGGATGCTTGCTGCGATAATCTCTCCGTCAGCATTTTCAAGGATCAGTCCGATTACAGTTCCACGATTTCCCGCCACGACCGGGTTTTTACCTCTCGCAATTGCAATCTTATCTGTTCCGATCGCCTCCGCATCATCTTCCTGTACACACACTCCTCTAGTGATCACGCGCCAATCTCTTTTGGGATGCTCGACAATGTATCTCATTGCTGCGAATGCGATTTCTGTCAGATTCAGCTCTTTTTCCAGTGTCAGCTCCGTGGATACGACCATTGAACAGCCCTCTTCTTCGTCTATGCTTCCGCCTGCCTCGCATCGGAAGAATCGGTTCTTTCCGTCAAGTGTGTACCAGTTCAGACAATCCAGGATATATTCTGCCGCATGGAATCCTGTGGATCTTGTCTTACTTTTCTCTTCCGTGTAGGTCTTTCCTTCCTCGTACTTGAATATTCCTTTTCCGCAGGTTGCCTGCAGTTTCTCATTAAATCCCTTGTATACGATCATTTTTTCTCACCTAGATAGTACTCTCTCACGATCTCTTTGATCTGTGCCTTTCCTGGAATGCTAATATACAGTGGTGATCTCAAGCCTGCTGCCTTGGTGATTCTGTCATCTAACTGTGTCTTTTCCCCGAACGCTTTCTTCAAGATTATTGCCATGCAATCTTTCAGAGATTTTCCTTTCCTTCTGACTGCAAGAGCCATCTCTTCATTTTCCATGCAAGATTGTTTGATGCAATCTGTCCAGTCCTTCAGTGCTCCTTCCAGTTTCAGATCCTTCGCTTCCAGTTCCAGTTTTCCAATAGCTGCAAGAATCGGTGTCGTCAGCTCTTCGATTGCACCGGTGCAATAATCCTCTGCATCTTCCAGATCCAGTCCGTTCTCTTCTGCAATCGTCCTGATTGCTTCCAAATCTCCTTCTTCCAACTGTGCCTTTGCCGCACGGTTGATTTCCTCGCAAGAATCAAATTCTCCAAATTTATCAAACATCTTTATACCTCTTTCCCTTGTAAATACGCTTGTAGCGTCTCCTTATACTCGCTGTCTTTTTCATACACGATTTCTATTTCGTGTTCTTTGCTCTCTTCCAGGAACATTTTCCACAGATCTTGATTCTGTATGCCTTTTCCGTCCGACTTCTTCCACTCTGCTCGCCTCCACTTTTCCGGATTATCGGCCTGGATCATGTTCTTGATGTACGTGTTCCTCGTGTAGAACACAACTCTGCATGGTTCTTTAAGTTTTTGCAGTGCATAGATCATTGCCAGAAGCACACTGCGGTTATAAGTTGTTCCTTCCTCTTCTCCTTTGATGAATCGGTCTTCAATATCTCCGTTTCTCCTTGTGAATGTTAAGGCTGCAGCATATCCTCCTCTCTTTGGTGCTGCCGGTCCTGCGATCGTGGTTTCTATGTATATCTTCACCGTCTTCATTCTTCAAATCCTCCTGTTCAACCGGATCAATGTGTATCTCCGGTACTTGAACCCAGTGGCCGGATTGATTCCTTCATAGCTCTTGGCAATGTAATAGCCGTTCTTCTGTTTGATCTCTTTTGGCCATCTTTCCAGTTTTTTCTTCTTTGGTGGTTTCAGTGGCATATTCCGTGATGTGCTGTAACTGGATTCACTGAGTCTTGGCTTGTCCCTCTTTCCGTCTTCCCTCTTTTCTCCCACCTTCTCGTTTTTGGTGATGTAGGATGCGAGCTGTGAGAAATCCTCTTCGTAGTATTTGCTTTTCTCCAGTTGTTCTGCATAGATTCCACCGTGTGGCCAACATTCCTCTACCCAGCGGATCGTATCCCGGCATCCGGTGATTACCATGTGAACGTGCCATGCTCCCTTGGTCCCTTTCTCAATGTTCCGGATCCAGCGCAATTCGATCTGTTCTTTCTTGTATCTTGTCCTTAGCTTGCTTATCAGATTCGTGAAATCTTTCTTTGCTTTCGCCATGTCCGGAGGTCTTGCCTCGACTCTGTACGTCAACGTCAGGAAGTAGTCCCCCTTTCCAAAGTACTCCAACAATCTGTGTCTGGCTGTCTCTGCTTTATTCATAGCATTCACTACTGCCATCTGCTCCGGTGTAGGCTTTCTCTTCTTTTCTCTTGGCAGTCCTCTTGCTCCATACCTGCCATCATGGTATTCCTTCACCTCCAGGATGTCTCCTTTCCGGAAGGTGTGTGTTACTCTCTTCGTTGCCATCGTATACCTCTATCTTTAATATCTTAATCGAGTATTAAAATGGGGCAGAACCCCCGTTTTTCTTGACTTTCTGCCCCACAGATGTTAAGATAATAATGTCTTTAATATCTGCGAGACAAAAGTCTTGCATTCAACACTTCCGTTACCTCCGGAAGTGTTATTTTTTTATCTGTTTTTCCAGCGTCCTTGCGATCGAATTCAGCGCGTAGAAGCTTGCTGATACAGCCAGTCCGATCAGGACGCGCTCCAGCGTTGACTCCGGTGCTTTGACCGATACTGAATATGTAATTGCTGCTCCGGAAGCATAGAAGAGTCCAACAAGCATTCCAACGCCTGTGATAAACCTTGTTCTCCAAAGGCTCATTCTAATATGATGTATTCTCCTTTGTTCTTCTTCCTGGCGTACTCGTTCGCCTCTTCCCATGTCCCAGAGCAACAGCCCAGTTCCTGTGTTTTCGTCCATCTGATAATCCATATGTGGTCTTTCTCCCTTCTTCCTCGTTTCTGGCTCATTTCTCACCTTCTGTATGGTTTTCTTCTTTTATTCCTATTTCGGTGCATCCCTCACGCAACAGCCGATTTATGATCGCAGATGCCTGAGTGTCACTGAATGCTTTTCTTGTGATTTTATTTCCCTTGTGTTTTGCTGTAATGATATACATCCGCTGCGCCCTCCTTAATCTTCTGTCATTACAACAACCCGTTCAATTACCGGGCAGATCAATGCCATCTCATTGGCAGAATATGGTTCCACATATTTTCTAGCTAATGGATTCATCAATTTTCCCCTCTGCCTCTTATAGTCCTGATATACGTACAGATCTATCTCTGATTTTCTGTTTCCGTGATAGATTACTGATCCTTCTGGATAACGTATCGGTATTAACTGCTCTATTTCCTCTGCTCTGCGGCAGATGGTCCTGGTTGATACGTTGTCCATCTTGGCCAGATCAGAAACCTTCATAAGAAAATTGAGGCCTTTTTCATTGATTTTGAAAAATTCTTTTGCCTTTTGCATCTCTTCTCACCTCACTTGCTATTTTCTATTTTTTCTCCTATACTTTCCTTACAGGCACTACCATGCCGAGTACGAGAAAGGAGTATATTAATTATGAAATTTGATTTTACTGTAACTATTACCGCCATTCTTGGAATTGCTGCTGTAATCTCTCCAATTGCTACAGCTATCATTAACAACCTCTACCAGTTAAAAGTTAAAAAGCTTGAATTGGAACAAAATCATAAAGATAAGACAACTTACTATGTTCGTTCTATATTTGAAAATTATCTTCGTTACACTGGCAAATGTATTAATCGTATGATTTCCGAAACAGAAGGCAATTATGGCGAATATTATTTCTTAGCGCTCACTTATTCTCCATCTTATATTGCTGATGCTCTCATTTCTATTAACGCATCAATACATAATGGTGATTTAGAATCTGCTACTTCCCAGCTTGAACAGCTTAGGCCGCAGATAGCTGAGCTATTGCAATCATTGTGACTGCCACGCATATACAAAGAGCATATATTAGATACGGCCAAAATACTTCCGGTTGTATCTTTTTCATTACAATGCATCCGATAACTGCAGCTATCCAAACGAGCCCAACCATAATCCAATCCCCCATCTCTTCTCACCCCACTTTCTTCTCTGGACCATCTTTCTCCATTGCATCTCTTGCCTTGAGCACTTCTACGCTTCCCTTTACTACCAGGAGGCTTTCTTTGTCTAAATGCTTTAAGTTCTCTACAGTTTCTTCAATTAATTTTTTCTGTTCTTCACTCATGTTGTTCACCTCTTTCTTGTTGATTCTAAAACAATTATATGTCGGCATAAAACTTTTGTCAAGTATTGTTTTGTTGATTATTTCAACATTTTCTATTGTGTATTCAGGCATCGCGTGTTATAATATATTCATACCAAAGGGAGGTGCGAAATGAACGAACGTATTAAAAAACTTCGAAAAGTTCTAAAGCTGACACAGCAAGAGTTTGCAGAGTCAATAAAAGTTAAACGTAATACTGTAGCTACATATGAAATGGGACGTAGTATTCCAAGTGACTCCGCAATAGCTCTTATATGTAAAACATTCAATGTTAATGAGGAATGGCTCCGATCTGGCGCTGGCGATATGTTCTTGGAGCTTCCTGAAGAAGATGAAGAAGCTGCTTATGTATCTGAATTGCTGGAAGACAGTGATAACGATTTGTATAAGTTGATTAAGGAAATCATGCATACATATCATGAATTGTCTCCTAAATCAAAGGAAGTGATTTGTGATTTCAGTGCTAAGTTGCGAGAGAACATAAAAAAAGGAAGCTAATGCTTCCCTCTTTCTAAATGTCTTTTCAAGATGGTGTAGAGCTGGCGAAGAAATTTTTCATCTGAATCGTCAATTTTCTTCACCATTCCTATGATAAGTTGTTTAGATACATTGTTCATTATGTTGTCCCTCCGTTCCCAGCAAGAACACTCTTCGAAATTCCTTGATTTCATCATACGACATTTGTATTTAGAAATCAATGGTTTTATCGAACATTTGTTCTTTCATAGAGATGGGGGTGCTTATTATATTAAATGAAATCAGGAGAATTTGTTTTATGAAACACAAAGAACGACTTTCTGTTCTGTATGATCTCCTTTTCAGCGTACTTGCAATCGTAGCTGTCTACTTTGCAATCTATGACATGACAACTGGATGTTCTGCGATTCAGCGCGACATTGACTTTGTGATCAACACAATATTTATTGCAGACTATGCGTTACGATTGCTGATTGCTAAAAATAAAAAAGAGTTTTTTCGGAATAACATACTGGATCTGATTGCAATTATTCCGTTCAACTCTTTGTTCAAAGTTTTCAGGGTATTCAAAGTATTCAAGATGCTAAAACTCTTGAAACTAGCAAAAGCATCCGCACGATTTGCAAGGCTCTACAAGCATATAAAGTTCTTCTTTGACTTGAATGGTTTCAAGTACATGGTCGGAGCAACGCTGATCTGTATTGCAATCGGTGGAATATCCATCCATTATGCGGAAGGAATGAGCTTTTCAGATGGCTTTTGGTGGAGTTTTGTTACAGCGACAACTGTTGGATATGGAGATATCTCACCATCAACAATTCCGGGAAGAATCATAGCAACTGTTCTGATGCTTGTTGGAATCGGTCTGATCGGTTCTCTGACTAGCACAATCACAGCAGTTTTCTTTCAAAAGACAACTGACAAAGAAAAATCTACCGCAAAAGATATTCTGATCAGCTCGATACAGCGCCAGCTGAACAACTTTGATGAACTGTCAGACGATGATATTCAGGCGATCTGCAAAACTCTGCAGTGCCTACACGAAGGAAAAGGTGATAACGATGAAAGTAGGAATGAGAACACCGAGCTTGAAGAAAAGTGTTAAGGCTCAGACAACTGGAAAAGTAAAAAGAGTTGTTAAGAAATCCGTGTCTCCTGGATACGGACAGAAAGGTGTCGGATGGATAAAGGACCCAAAGAAAGCAGCGTACAATAAAGTTTACAATAAAACAACTTTCGGAGCCAGTGATGTGTATCGTGGAATCAGTGGGACTGGATCGCATTCATCTTCCAACAGTTCTTTCAGTGGATCTGCCGTGGAAATCCCTGAGGTACGGATTCCATCTAAGCTTGAGAAAATGCTGACATCAAGTGAGAAGAAAAAATACATTTCGCTTGTTCAAACTGGATGTGTACTTGATCAGGACAGAGATGCAATCATAAAAGCAAATGGAAAACGCACAAAAATTTCTACATTCTCATTGTGCCGTATAATTGCCATGATCATGTCAGTTGTCTTACTGGCTTTCGGACTTGCCGGACTCTCAACATCTGTTGGAATTGGTGCTTTCTTTATTATATTCGGAGCTCTGTTCTTCTTGATGGCCAGAAGTTTCAAAACAACGATAACACTACACAAAAAGATATTCCAGATAAAAGATGATGGTTTTATATCTTAAATAAAAACCGCTCCTGCGCCAACAGGAACGGTCAACTGGGGAAGCACACGCCAATGTGCTTTAGTAACTCCGAAGAGATACTGTCTTACCAACGAATATTGTATCATCTTCGGACAGCCACCGCAAGCGGAACACACGTTCCTTGCTGGCTGTTATTTTTATACTCAAAAGAAAGGAAGATGATTATGTACTCACAGAAACAGCCAAATGGCAAATATCGCTTTTATGAGTCTTATGAGGATTATATGACCGGAAAGATTAAATATGTTTCCTGTACTCTCGACTCAAACAGCAAGAAGAATCAAAAAGAGGCTTTTGTGATTCTTCAGAACAAGATTGAGCAGATCTATGCCAATACCCTTACCCAAAAGCCAAAGAACATCTCTATGTCTAAACTGGTAGAGCTATATCTGATTTCCCAAAAGCAGACAGTGAAACTATCTACCTATAATCGAAACTGCCATTCATGTAATACGCTCATTGCGATCATTGGTGCTGAGACAAATGTAAACCGGCTCTCTGCTGCCTATATTCAAAAGCAACTGCTAGATACAGGGAAAGAGCCCGGTACATTGAATGAGCATCTTGTCCGGTTGAAAGCATTGCTCCGTTGGGGATACAAACACGATCTGATACAGTCTCTTGATTTTCTCAATAAGCTGGAACGTTTCAAAGATGTTCCTCACCGTGTCAAGATTGAAGATAAATTTATAGAATCCTCAGATCTTGCACTTCTGATCAGTGGCATGAAAGTAGATACCTGGATTGATCTCACAAAGTTTCTTGCTTTGTCCGGTTTGCGTTTTGGTGAAGCTGCCGCTCTCCTGTTTGATGATGTGGACATTAAAAACCGTGTAATCCATGTAACGAAAAATTATGATTACATCAATCACGTAACAACTTCGCCTAAAACATTAACCTCACTACGTGATGTCTACATGCAGGATGAGCTTGCTGTTTTATGTCGCAAATTGAAAGCTGCATCATTCGCCACATTTGCAATGCAGGATATGAACGCGCAGAAGTTGCTTTTCTGCGATTCTAACGGTGAACATATAAAATACTATGCCTATAATAAATATTTCCGGGAAAACACACTCAGGGTGCTTGGAAAAGCATATACTGTTCATTCGCTCCGACACACTCACGCTTCGTTGTTGCTTGAACAGGGAGTTGATGTGGATTCAATTTCCAGAAGACTTGGACATTCTGATTCTGCAGTAACCAGAGAAATTTATCTTCATATCACAAAAAAGAAGCAAAATCAGGAGAATTTGAAGATAAAAGAATTGAAATTAATCGCACAGTAACCTACGGATTTCCTACGGATTGCATTTTCAGCAAAAGAAAAACCCCGGAAACACCGCATTCACGGGTGATTCCGGGGAAAAGTTCAAAGCTGTCTAGGGGACTTGAACCCCCGACCTCCGCCTTACCAAGGCGACGCGCTACCGACTGCGCCAAGACAGCTTATTGCGTTCCAGCAGAACGCAAAATTAAATATACACTACTTGAGTTTGATTGTCAAGTTAAAGCTGATCTGAATCCAGCAGAATCGTAAATGGCCCGTCATTGAGCAGCTGAACCTTCATATCAGCTCCAAACTCTCCGGTCTGTACTTCATCCACTGATTCCCTGCATTTTTCAATGATATATTCATACATCTCATTCGCCATATCCGGTTTTCCTGCTTCAATAAAGCTTGGTCTGTTTCCTCTCTTACAGTTTGCATATAACGTAAACTGTGAAACCAGAAGAAGACCTCCGTCCACATCAGCAAGCGAAAGGTTTGTTTTTCCCTGTTCATCTTCAAAAATACGAAGTCCGATCATTTTTCGTATCATTTTGTCTGCAATCTCTTTTGTGTCAGTATCTGCTACTCCAATCAAAACAAGATACCCTTTTCCAATCTTTCCTGATATCTCACCATCAATCGTAACAGATGCCTCTGTTACTCTTTGTATTACAAATCTCATCTTCTCAAACCTCTGTTTTTTTATTATTTGTTGTCAGACAAATCAACGTCACAGCACTCACTGTCATCGGAATACTGATCAGGATAATCATTCCCATTACTATTGCCGGAAGGAATCTGCTCTCAAGATCTACGATCAGCGTTCCCATCAGATTATAGAACATGTGCATCAGCATGGATGCCGCCAGGGTGTTATAGCGATGCGCCACAAATCCAAGTGCAAACCCCAAAAGTGCCGCATAAATTCCCTGTACGAGATTTTGATGGAACACTCCAAACAGAACCGCCTGTACAACATTCGCCAGGATCCAATGCATTCCGGCACGTTCAAGATATTTCTGGATCAAACCCCGGAAAATCATTTCTTCCACAAGAGGTGGAAGAATCAATGTACTGAAAACCCACATCAGCGAATATTCTGTCAGGCCGGAATTTTCTATCAGATTCTGATAATTATCCATCGCATCCGGAAGTGACCGTGCTACAATTGCCAGTATAATACTGGTCACGTGTATCATGCCAAAAGTAAACAGCGCGATTAAAACGCATCCGTCCAATCCGACTCTTCTGCATTTGCCTGGGATTGCACGGATTCCTCCTTCACGCAGCTGAAAAGCAAGATAATACCATAAAGCAGGAATAGGCAGAACCATAAGGTACAAAATTGCCGATACCAGATTCAAATGACTCATCAGGAACTCATAAGCCACCATTGTTCCATTGTTTCCCATAACCAGAGGCCCGCCAATTGCGGCCAGATAAGAAATGATGTATCCGAATTTGTTAAAGCAGATCATGATCACCAGAAAGACTGCAAGTGCCAAAAGGTAATTGTATTTTTTCTTCATCCGTATTTCTCCTTTACGGCAGAATCTTTTGTGCTTTTGTCTTGATCCTCTGAAGTGCATTGTCCACTGACTTCGGACTCTTTCCAAGTAATTCCGCAATCGTCCGATAATCCGTTCCCATCAAGTGCAGATAAAGAACATGATTTTCTAATGGACTGAGCAATTCTTTGAGCTGCTCCGCAAAAGCTTCTGTATATTCTTTTCCAAAATAAAGAACTTCCGGATCATTCTCCTTCGATGATTCTATCGTGTCAATCAAAGGAAGACTTCTCCCCTCTCCTACCTCTTCACTGTCTTCATATAACGAAACATAAGAATTCAAAGGCAGATGCTTTTTTCGATTTGATGCCTCAATTGCCGAGTACATCTGTCTGGAGACACAAAGTTCTGCAAAACTTGAAAATGATGTTTTCTGCGTTACATCAAAATCCCGCACTGCTTTGATCAGACCGATCATTCCTTCCTGGATCAGATCCTCGTTCTCTCCACCTAACAGATACATTGCACGCGCTTTCTTCCTTACCATGGATTTATATTTCACCATCAGGTAATCCATAATCTCCTGATTTCCATTTTTGTAATCACATAAAAGCTGCTCATCTGTCATTCTGTCATACTTATTCATCCGATTATCACCTGTTATCACTCTTTTTTTCGAGCAATACTCATATTTATTTCTGCGAAATCCTCTGTCTTACGATCTCATAAGCAAGAACACCTGCTGCCACAGATGCATTCAGAGAATTAATCTGACCTTTCATTGGAATTCCTGCAACGAAATCACAGTTTTCTTTCACAAGGCGGCCAACGCCCTCACCTTCATTTCCGATCACAAGACCGATCGGTCCTGTCAGGTTCAGGTCATACATCTGCTCGCCATCCATATCAGCACATACAAACCAGAGGCCTTTTTCCTTGAGTTCTTCCATTGTCTTCACAAGATTTGTCACCTTTGCGACCGGTGTATAATTCAAAGCTCCGGCAGATGTCTTCGCAACTGTCGCTGTCAGACCAACTGCTCTTCTCTTTGGAATAATGACTCCGTGTGCACCTGCAAGGTTCGCTGTACGAATGATTGCGCCAAGATTGTGCGGATCTTCAATATTGTCTAAAAGAATCAGAAACGGAGCTTCGCCTCTCTCCTCTGCCAGCTTAAGCATATCGTCGATCGTAGAATATTCATATGCTGCCACATGCGCGATCACGCCCTGATGCTTCCCTGTCTCTGAGAGCTGGGAAAGTCTTTCTTTTGTCACAAAATTAATCAGAGATCCGTGTTTTTTTGCTTCACGTACAATTGTTCTTACCGGTCCGTCCTGGCATCCGTCAAGAACATAAATCTTGTCAATCGTACGTCCGGAACGAAATGCTTCCAGTACGGCATTTCTTCCTTCAATTACAAATGTCTCTGTTCCCTGTTCTCTATTTTCCTGCATGTTCTGCTCCTTTTTCCTTTATCTCTTTTTCAATGCTTTCAAGTCCGATACTTACAAGCTCTGTCAGTCGTTCATACTGACCTGTCAGATATAAATGTCCGATCAATGCCTCAAAACCTGTCGCTCTTCTGTAATCTGTAATTGACTGATTCTTTGCCGGAGACACAGATCGTGCATTTCTTCCTCTCCGGTAAACTCCATGTTCTTCCTCATTCAGATGCTCCTGCATGGAACGCATCATAAAGGACTGTGCTGATGCCTGCACATACTGGCTTGTCTCTTCATGGAGACGGTGGACCGGCCTGTTTCCACGGCCGACCACCATCGTCTTAATGATCAGATCATAAACACAGTCTCCCACATAAGCAAGAACCAGTGGGGAACACTGCTTTGCATCAATCTCTTTCATACCGGGAATTGTCCGGATATACTCTTCTAAACCTGCTGTTATGCTCTTTTCCATTGTACTCCTTCTCTTGTATCTTTCAGAACGATACCTTTCGCAAGAAGCTCATCTCTGATCTCATCTGCTCTTGCAAAGTTTTTCTCTTTTCTTGCTGCCTGACGCTCAGCGATCAATGCTTCAATGTCAGAATCAAGAATCTCATCTTCTTTATCAACAATAATTCCAAGTACTTCTGTCAGTCTTACCAGACGGTCAAACAGATTCTCAAGATACTCTTTGGAACTGTCTTCGTCTGTCATCGTATTAATGAATTTTACAAAATCAAATACTGCAGCGATCGCATCTGCTGTATTGAAGTCATCATCCATAGCGCTCTCAAAGTTTCCAACATATTCTGCTGACTTTGCAAACTTCTCTGCTTCTGTCTCTGCCATATCTTCTGTCTTCGCGCTTCCCATAAGGAATTTCAGACGATCAGCTGCTGTAATGATTCTCTCAAGTCCGCTCTTTGCTGCTTCCATCAATTCAGCGCTGAAGTTCAGTGGACTTCTGTAATGTGCGCTTAACATGAAGAAACGAAGTACCTGAAGATCATACTTCTCACTGATCTCGCGAACTGTGAAGAAGTTTCCAAGAGACTTGGACATCTTACGGTTATCAATGTTCAGGAACCCGTTATGCATCCAGTATCTGGAGAACTCTTTTCCGTTCGCTGCTTCACTCTGCGCAATTTCATTTTCATGATGTGGGAAGATCAGGTCTTCCCCACCTGCATGAATATCGATCTGCTCACCAAGATATTTCTTGGACATCTCTGAGCACTCAATGTGCCATCCCGGACGTCCCTCACCCCATGGAGAAACCCATGCAGGCTCGCCTTCTTTTTTCGGTTTCCAGAGAACAAAATCCAGAGAATCTTCTTTCTCATCCTCACCGCTTACAAGAAGGGTACGTCCGCCTGACTGAAGATCATCAAGGTTCTTATGGGATAATTTACCATAATCTTTGAACTTTCTTGTACGGTAATATACCGTTCCGTTCTTCTCGTATGCGTAGCCTTTCTCAATCAGTGTCTCAATCATGCTGATCATACCGTCAATCTCTTCTGTTGCAAGCGGATTCTTTGTTGCCGGCTCAATATTCATGCCGTCCATATCTTTCTTGCACTCTGCAATGTAACGCTGTGAGATTTCTTCTGCTGTAACGCCTTCTTCGTTTGCTTTCTTGATGATCTTGTCATCGACATCCGTAAAGTTAGATACATAATTTACATCATAATTCTTGTATTCAAAATATCTGCGGACAGTATCAAACACGATCATTGGTCTTGCATTTCCAATATGGATGTAATTATATACAGTCGGACCGCATACATACATCTTTACTTTTCCTTCCTCTAGAGGAACAAACTCTTCTTTTCTTTTTGACATTGTATTATAAATCTTCATCGTTCTTACTCTCCTTATTTTCTTTCTCCACACATCGCATATATTTTATCATAGATTCCAAACGTTTGTGAAGTTTTATATTCTCTTCCTGCAGTTCTCTGATATCTGTAAGTACCGGGTCCGGTAAATGTACCTGATCCATATCACTTCTTGGGACTTTCTTGTTGTCCATGCGGACGATTCGTCCCGGCACACCGACAACTGTACAGTTCGGTGGAACCTCTTCAAGTACTACAGAACCAGCTCCGATCTTAGAATTTTCTCCGATTGTAAAAGAACCCAGGATCTTTGCGCCGGCGCTCACCATAACATTATCTTTCAACGTTGGATGACGTTTTCCCTGTTCTTTTCCGGTACCGCCAAGCGTAACCCCCTGATACAGTGTTACATTATCTCCGATGATCGTAGTTTCTCCGATGATCACACCTGTTCCATGATCGATAAAAAGTCCCTTTCCAATTGTTGCACCCGGATGGATCTCAATCCCTGTCTTACGCGCTGCTCTCTGAGAAATCCAGCGTGCCCAGAAATAATGCTTTTTCAGGTAAAGCTTATGCGCCACTCTGTAGCTTAAGATTACTTTAAAGCTTGGATACAAAAATACTTCCATGTTTGATTTGATCGCAGGATCTCGCTCTCGGATCACCTCTATCTCCTGTTTGACATAAGATATCATTCCCATATTTATCATTCCTTTCTGATTCAAGAATGCACTTAACACCCTAAACGGATTGTTTTGTATATCAAAAAACTTCGTCTCAATCTAGAGACGAAGTTCTATCCGCGGTTCCACTCTAATAAAAGAAGTATAACTTCTTTCACTTTCACGCACGTAACGTGTGCCTGACGTACCCTGCTACTCCATTCACAGGATCGACTCCCGGGGGCACTTCACAGTTTCTTCTCTCAAAGGTGCTTTCAGCCGGTGACACCTTCTCTCTATGAGTCCAAATCTCTGTTACTCTTCCCGTTCTTTGTCTTTCTCAATTCTATTACCAATATTTATTGTTTTCAACATCTCTATTATCTTATGCAAAAAATCATTTTTTGTCAACTATTATCTCTGCCGATCAACTGCATTTTAACATTTTATTCAGACAATCTCATTCAAAAATATTGGACAGAAGTTCTGAAGTTTCCTCAGTTCTTCCTCTAGTTCTTCTGTAAGAATTACGCTTTCCTCTGCACTTATTTCTTCAGGGGTTTTGTATCCAAACAATATTTCCGTCAATGCTGCAATGGAAAGTACTCCCTGTGAATCTTCCGTTTCAGACACGTTCAGGCTTTCTTCTCCTTTTGAGCTACTGAGTTTCCAGATCCTGCTGTTCTTATGAAGAATCGGATCGATCACCGCAAATGAGCAATGGATCTCACATTCTGACGGGATTTTCATTTTAGAAAATAGTTCCTGTAAATGAACAATCCTGATCATAATAAGCGGTTTTTCTTTATATGCAGACGTTTCATCATCTGGCCAGTCAGGTGCTTCCTTAAGCCCATAAACCGAAACCTTTTCTTCCGGTTCTCTGAGACCATCCACCGACGCCCAGAAAAGATCTTCTTTCCCTTCCAGATAAAGTGGTTCCCTGATCTCGAGCCCCTCTTCTTTCGCATATGCATAGATACAGACCAGCTTCTCTTCTTCAAAGACAAGCCGCATCCCGCCAAACTCGCTCTGTTGTTCGAGAATCTGTGTCTGATAATATTGTGCATTTCTTAAAGCAATAACATTCCAGCAATCCGAAAAATTCTCTTCAACAAATACCGCCATCTTCCCTGCATCCATAAATCTTGCATCACGGTCTACAATCCGTTCTTGTGATATATTTCTATATTCATCATTTTTATATTCTTTTCTTGCAGAAAAAAATGCTTCATCAAGCTCGATTTGTTTCTGTTCATAAACAAATCGGAAATCATAAGGATAATAGATTGCTTCTGCCGCCGGCATCAGGAAGGTAAATGGCATCTTCTGCGAATACTGATCCTGTAATGCATGAATCAGAAGATTTCTCATATATCCTCTGCCTCTATATTCTGCCTGCGTGGCAACTCCCACGATATAATCCGATGGGACGACACTTTCCTGTAACTTTACCTGATAAAGGTTCAGCTGCAGCATCGCACGTATCTCATCGTCTTCCTCTATTACATAAATCGTATTGTCTTTTGTCTTGATATAATAGTAATAATCAACAAATTCCTGACTGTCTTCTGAAAATACCTGTTCCCACAAGCTCCTGGTTTTCCCATGCTCTGATTGGTCCAGCTTTCGAATCTTCATCTTATTTCCCCGCACAGCATCCACCACATCCTGCAGGCTTCTCCATCACATCCACGCTACTGTAATTCGTAAATTTTTCAATCGCACAGATCGCCTGGGATGAGATTCCTTCGCCGCTTCCGGTAAAGCCAAGGCCCTCTTCTGTTGTAGCCTTTACATTGATCTGATCAACGTCAATTTTAAGCGCTTTCGCCATGTTTTCCCGCATCTGGTCAATATGCGGACGCATCTTTGGACGCTGCGCAATGATCGTCGCATCAATATTCTCGATCACATATCCATTCTCTTCCAAAAGTCCGCCTACGTGCTCGAGCAGTTTTATACTGGATGCGCCCTTATATTTTGGATCTGTATCCGGAAAATGAAGGCCAATGTCTCCAAGTGCTGCTGCTCCAAGCAGTGCATCCATTACGGCATGCAGCATAACGTCTGCATCTGAATGTCCTAAGAGACCTTTCTCGTAAGGAATCTCAACTCCACCCAGGATCAGTTTTCTTCCTTCAACTAACTTATGAACATCATATCCCATACCTACACGCATAATTATTTCTCCTCAAAATCATTTTCAGCATCTTCTGAAACAGGTTCTTCATTCAGTTCTGCAAAAATATCTACCACTCTTGTGTCTGTCAGTTCTTCCTGAACTGATGTTTCTTCAGTTGCTGTTTCTTCAGCTTTTATTTCTTCGTCCGGTGTTTCCTCTGATTCTGTTGTAGTCACCGGTTTTTCTACTGATTCTGCTTTTTCTTCTGATGCTGTTTTTTCTGCTGCTTCGTTTTCTGTTGAATCTGAATCTGCTGTTTTTTCTATAACTTCAGCCTTGCTGTCTTGCATTGTTTTTTCCTCGGAATCTGCCTTAGACACTGCGTCTTCCAGCTTCTTCCTGTCTTCTTCTGAAAGCATTGTCGGCATTGTATTGTCTGATACTTTTTCGTCTTCTGATGCTTCTGTCGTTGTGCTCTCTGTTACCTGTGACATTTCCTTCGCCGCTGCCGCTTCTTCTGCTTTTCGTTTCTGCTCCGCTTTTCTCTTTGCTATCATCTTCGCAATCTGCTTTTTGATATCAATTTCAAACGTTTTACAGATGGCATTCCCTGCATAAGCAACTCCAACCAGGATAAATACAACTGCCAGTACTGACATAAGTGTCATATTGCTAGGACGCTGCTGGATCATCTCACTTAAGATTCTGATACCCAGGTAGGTAAGATAACCTCCAAGTACTATTCTGAGCGCATATCCGCTTTTCTTATTCATCTTGTTTCCTCCGTATTTCTGTTATTGGCCACGTTTTAAAATATAAACGAAAGACAACAACTTTTTTCTATATCATTATCTGTTATATTACCACAAGTTGCTCCTTAATACTATTATTTCTTTGCTTGATATAAGCAGTAACCAGTAAATTTGCGTAAAAAAACTGCGTACTAATTTCTTAAGCACGCAGTCTTCGTTATAGTAGCGGGAACTGGATTTGAACCAGCGACACCACGGGTATGAACCGTGTGCTCT
>ERZ779894.294-NODE-294-length-58791-cov-6.701903_pt1 | contig 58791 bp, 67 predicted proteins | sample MGYA00511587_ERZ779894 | MGnify/ENA primary metagenome ERZ779894 (study PRJEB29588, sample SAMEA2160490) | human gut metagenome | biome: human gut; feature: human-associated habitat; material: faeces | place: Denmark | collected 2008/2010 ... | reverse complement strand
GGCCGGGGAAGCCGCCCGCATGCCGGAAGCGGCGCTGGAAGGCGCGCATGCGCACAGCCAGGCGGCCAAGGCTTTGCAAAGCGGAACGTTTCAATTTTTTCCAGTCAAATTTCATAAGCAAATCATCCTGTCGTCTGCAAGGCTGCGCAAAAAGCGGCCATTGCGGTTGATTGTATTGCCATTATACCATAACCCTGCCCGGAATTGGTTTGAATATTCGGTAAACAAGGCCGGGATTTGCCGCCGTGTCACGATTTTTGCAGGTTTTTCACAAGCGCCGGCTTCCGGCCATGCCGAAAAATGGTATAATGATACGAAATGGGGCGGCCGGATTTCGGACAAGCGCCCCGAAAACGGCGGCACGCCGTATTTGGAAGGAGTTCAAACATGTTTCGAAACAAACAGGGCAATCTCTCCGTCGGCAAAATTATTTTGGCCGCTGTGGCCGCTATTCTGGTGCTTTCCATTGTGTTTGGCAGCTTTGTGGTGATCCCGGCGGGGCACACGGGCGTGGTGGTAACGCTCGGCAAGGTAAGCGACCAGGTCTTGCAGGAGGGAATCCACTTCAAAATTCCCTTTGCGCAGGAGATTGTGCAGATCGATAACCGCATCGTGAAGCTTGAGGTGAGCACCGAGGCGTTCAGCAAGGACCTGCAAACCGTCACCACTGTGCTCGCGGTGAATTACCGCATCTCGAAGAATATGAGCTATTCCATCTACAAGGAAGTCGGCGCGGCATTTGAGGAGGTGCTCGTCTCTCCGGCGGTGAACGAGGCGCTTAAGGCTGTGGTTGCACAATATACGGCGAGCGACCTTGTGGCAAGCCGCAGCGAGGTAAGCGTGCAGCTTGATACGGAGCTCAACGGTAAGCTGAATGCGCGCGGCATCTATATCGAGGATCTTAACATTATCGACTGGGATTTTTCGCCCGAATACATCGCGGCCGTGGAAGCCAAGCAGGTTGCGGAGCAGACGCTTATCAAGACCCGCACGGAGCAGGAACAGCAGATCGTGATCGCTGAAGCGGAAGCGCAGAAGCAGGTGATTGCGGCGAATGCAGAGGCGGAAAGCGCTCTCATTGCGGCCGAGGCGGAGGCCAAGCGCATCAAGCTTGAGGCGGATGCACAGGCGGAGGCGAACCGCATCCTTGCAGAATCCGTAACGGATGCGCTGATCCAGTACCAAACCATCGATAAATGGAACGGCCAGCTGCCGCAGGTCTCCATGGGGGAAGGCGGCGCGACTCCGCTGATTGGCGTGACGCTGCCGGAATAAAACCGGGGGGGCATAGGGCGGCCGAAAGGGCCGCCCCTTTGATTGCAGAAAAAGCGGGAGCGCCTGCTTTTATGAACGGGGATTGCGCCGAAGGCCGCGCGGCGGAATGCTCTGCGCGGCAACTGCGCACGCTTTGCACAGAGCCATAAGGAGGGTGTTTTCATGGAACGGGAAAGGCTGATGAAAAAAGAGGAGCGGTTTCGCACCGCGGTGCGCGCGGCGCGCGTGCTGTATGTGCTCGCAGGGGCTGCGGTGGCGGTATGCGGGGCGTTGCGGCAAAACAGCTATTCGCTGATCAATGCGCTTTGCACATTTCTGCTGGTTCCGGCGCTATGGGCGGCGCGCCGTCTGCTTCGCTGGGAGGGCGGCTGGCAGATTGAGCTTTTCGTTTATGCGTTTGCCTGCCTGGGCTGGACGCTCGGCGGCGCTGCAGAATGTTATGAAACCATCCCGCATTTCGACAAGCTGGTGCACATGCTTTCCGGGGTGTTCGTATCCATGCTGGCGTTGGCGCTGTTCCGTATGCTGGAACGCGAACGCCCCATTGCGGCGCAGGGAAAGGCAACCGCATGCCTGTTTGTGCTGTTCGCGTCAATGGCGGTGGCGGGAATGTTTGAGCTGTGTGAATATGCGCTTGCGCCGCTTGTCGGACGGGATTTGCAGCATGTGCTGGATACGGGCGTTTCGGATACCATGGGGGATCTGTTCGTTTGCCTCGTGGGCACGCTTGCAAGCGTGGCGCTGCTCATACGCTCCTTCCGCGGGAAGCATGATTTTTTAACCGACGCGGCGAACGCCTTTGCGTTGCAAAACGGCGCGCGGATGGCGTGACTTTTACCACTGCGCCGTTTCAAGCCAGGCGGCAATGTCCTCGGCCAGCGCGCCGCCAAGCCTCTGCACTGCCGCAGCGAGCGCTGCGCCTGTAAGCGGTGCGCCGAGCAGCGCATCCGGCAGCGCACGGATGAAGGCTTCATCCATCGCGTCGGACCAAGCGCGCGCCTCCTGCACCACGCCGTTTTGAAGGACGAATGCAAGTTCCAGCCCGCCCCATGGAAAGCGCGTTTCCAGCGTAAGGTTGAAGGCGGGGGTTGCGCCCATGCGCCATTCCCAGGAAGCATGCCGTTCCTCTGCGGCGGCAAGGCGCGCGGGGTCGAACACTGCCTCCGAAACCGTTTCGTATGCGCCGTATTCGCGCGCAAACGCTGCAACGACCGCCGCGCGCATGGAATCCACGGTGATGTGGGCCCCGTATTCACAAAGGTTGCAAACGCGCGCGCGCACGCTTTCAACGCCTTTTGCCGCAAGTTTTGCGGGGGAAGGGGCAAGGTACTTGCCGAGATTTTCCATGTCTACATTTACAAGAAGCGTGCCGTGGTGCATGCCTGCCTCCCGGGAGAAGCGGAAAGCGTTGCCGGAAAACTTTGCGCCGGCATCCGTCACAAGGTCGTTGCGCCCGGTGAAGCGCGCATGAACGCCGAGCGAGCGCACCGCGGCAAGGATTACGGAAAGCTGGCGCGCAAGGTCATATTCCCCGCGTGGGGTCACAAACGTGAAGTTCAGGTTGCCAAGGTCGTGGTACACCGCGCCGCCGCCCGTGGTGCGCCGGGCAAGGCGGCCCCCATCCTTTGCAAGGAGCTCCGTGCGGCATTCGCGCCATGCGTTTTGGTTGCGGCCGATCACAACGGTGTGCCGGTTTTGCCAAAGGTAAAGCGTCACGCCCTGCTGGGGGGAATCAAACAAAAGCTCCTCCACGGCAAGGTTGTGCCATGGATTGCATGTGGTGCCGGACAAAAATCTGTTCATGTGGAATCTCCTGTTGCGGCGAGCCGAATTTAAATACCACAATATCATATCCTTTTTTCAGAACATCGGCAAGAATTTAACTACCCTTTCGAGAGAAATTGGTTTAAAATATGAGTTAGAATATAAGATAGGAGAAGGATTCCGTGTCCGGAGCTTACTCCAATCCCGAACCGAGGTGGTATTTGTGAACGCTTATCTGGATGAAGTCGCGCTTTACCTGTTCAATGAGGGGAAGTCCGCCTACGCATACCGTGCGCTCGGCTGCCACAGCGTGTGCACGGAAGACGGCTATGATGCGTTCCGCTTTGCCGTGTGGGCGCCGAATGCGCGCGCGGTGAGCGTTGTGGGAAGCTTTAACGGATGGAACCCGGAAGCCGACCCCATGGAACCCTGCGGCACAACGGGCGTATGGCAGGCCTGCATTGGCATCGCGCATATCGGGGACACCTACAAATACGCAATTCAAACCAAAGAGGGCCGGCTGATCTACAAGGCGGACCCGTTTGCGTTTTACAGCCAAAACAGGCCCGAGACGGCATCCATTGTTTGGGATATCGGCGGCTATGAATGGCGCGATACGGCGCATATGGAGGCACGCGGGCAGTATGACCCGCACCAGTCCCCCATGAGCATTTACGAGGTGCACCTTGGCTCCTGGCGTGCCGGGCTTGATTATGAAGCGCTTGCGTTTGAACTTGTGAATTATCTGGTGGACATGGGCTACACGCATGTGGAGCTGATGCCCCTGTGCGAATATCCGCTGGATGACAGCTGGGGGTATCAGATCACGGGGTATTATTCCATCACCGCGCGCTATGGGACGCCGCAGCAGTTCAAAGCGCTGGTGGACGCATGCCACCGTGCAGGCATTGGTGTAATCCTGGATTGGGTGCCCGCCCACTTCACGCGGGATGCGCATGGCCTTCGCCGGTTCGACGGCACGGCGCTTTACGAACACCCGGACCCGCGGCGCGGCGAGCAGCCGCAGTGGGGCACGATGCTCTTTAACCTGGAGCGCAGCGAAGTGCAAAGCTTCCTCATCTCCAACGCTGTATTTTTCTTAAAGGAATACCATATTGATGCGCTGCGCGTGGACGCGGTGAGCTGCATGCTCTACCTCGACTACGGGCGGGACGGCGATTATCTGCCCAACCGCTTCGGCGGCAACGAGAACCTTGCCGCGGTTGATTTCTTTACGCGCCTTTCCAAAGCGGTGCACCGGGAATGCCCGGGCGCGCTTTTGATCGCGGAAGAAAGTACGGCATTTCCGCACGTTTCCGCGCCCGTGGAGGAAGGCGGCCTTGGGTTTGACTTCAAATGGAACATGGGCTGGATGAACGACACGCTTTCTTACTGCAAGCTGGACAGCCTCTTTCGCCGCTATCATCACGATAAGCTGACGTTTTCGATGTGCTATGCGTTTTCGGAGCATTATATCCTGCCGTTTTCGCACGACGAGGTTGTGCACATGAAGAACTCGCTCATCGGCCGGCTTCCGGGAACATATGACGAAATGTTTCAACAGCTGCGCCTGCTTTATATGTATCAATATGCTCACCCGGGCAAGAAGCTGCTGTTCATGGGCGGCGAGTTCGGCCAGTTCGCGGAATGGGATTTCCGCGCCTCTTTGGACTGGCACCTGCTGGATTATCCCCGCCATGCGGCAATACGCGAATTTGTAAAGGCGCTCAACCGGTTTTACCGCAACAGCCCCGCGCTCTATGCGCGCGACGACGGTTGGGAGGGCTTTGAATGGCGCAGCGTGGACGATTCCGCCCACAGTGTAATCGCTTTCAGCCGCTTTGGGCCGGAGGGCGAGCTGCTCTGCTGCTTTAATTTCACGCCTGTAGCACACCGGCCGTATTCCGTTCGCCTTCCGTTTGCGGCAACGCTTACCCGCGTCATGTCAAGCCTTGAACAGCCGTCGCCCGGCGTGCTTTCCACCGTGCCGGAGGAGAGCGGCGAATACCGCGCAGAGATCCCGCTCGGGCCGTACGAGGCTGTTTACTATCGCCTTACGCGGCGCGATGCTGCGGAATAATCATTCCCACCAAAAGGAGGAACACGCGTATGATCAAGAAACGCATGGTTGCAATGTTGCTGGCCGGCGGGCAGGGCACGCGCCTTGGCGTGCTCACAAACCGCACGGCAAAACCGGCGGTTCCCTTCGGGGGAAAATACCGCATCATCGACTTTCCACTGTCCAACTGCGTCAACTCCGGCGTGGATACCGTGGGCGTGCTGACGCAGTACGAGCCGCTCGAGCTCAACGGGTACCTTGGCAACGGCAGCGCGTGGGACCTGGACCGCAACTCCGGCGGCGTTTATGTGCTTCCGCCTTATGTCAAGGGCAGCCGCGGCGAGTGGTATTCCGGCACGGCGAACGCCATCTGCCAGAACATCGGCTTCATTGAGCGGTATTCCCCGGAATATGTGCTGATCCTTTCCGGCGACCATATCTATAAAATGGATTATTCCGCCATGCTGCGCCACCACATGGAAAAACGGGCGGATGCCACCATCGCCGTTTTGCAGGTGCCCATGGCGGAAGCACACCGCTTCGGCATCATGAACACGGATGCGGAAGACCGCATTGTGGAATTTGAGGAAAAGCCGAGGCAGCCCAAGAGCGATAAGGCTTCTATGGGGATTTATATCTTCACATGGCCGGTGCTGCGCGAATTCCTGATGCGGGACGACCGCAATCAGGCGTCCCAACACGATTTCGGCAAGAACATCATCCCCGCAATGCTGCAGGATGGCAGGCGCATGTTTGCCTACCGCTTTGACGGTTACTGGAAGGATGTCGGCACCGTGCAGAGCCTTTGGGAAGCCAACATGGATCTCATCAAGGATGAACCGGAGCTGAATCTTGGCGATAAGGACTGGCGCATTTACAGCCGCAGCGCCATCATGCCCGCGCATTACATGGGCAGGCACGGCAGCGCAGTCCGCTCCATCGTGACCGAAGGGTGCGATGTGGACGGCGCCATCCGCCACCGCGTGCTGTTCGCGGGCGTAACCATTGGCGAGGGGGCTGAGGTTTCGGATTCCGTGGTGCTGCCGGGCGCACGCATCGGCGCAAATGCGGTGGTGAAAAAAGCCATCGTGGGCGAGAACGCCACTGTGCATGCGGGCGCTGTTGTAGGCGCGCCGCCTGCGGAGAACGACCCGCCGTACGATACATCGCTCACGGGGGATATTACGCTCGTTGCAAGCAACACATCCATCCGCCCGGGTGCGCGCGTGCCCGCCGGCATGATTGTGAACGCCGATACCTTCGGCGGGAAGGAGGGGTAACGGTATGACGGACAATGCATTCGGCCTCATTTACACCGGGGAATCCAACATGCAGCTCAGGGAACTCACATATTCGCGCTCCATCGCGGCTGTGCCGTTCGCCGGGCGCTACCGCTGCATTGATTTCATCCTTTCAAGCCTTGTGAACACGGGCATCACCAACGTGGGGATCATTACGCAGAAGAATTACCACTCGCTGATGGATCACCTCGAGTCCGGAAAGGAATGGGATTTGCACCGCAAGCGGGACGGCCTTTTCATCCTGCCCCCGTTCGTCACCCGGGACAACACGGGCATTTACCGCGGCACCATCGATGCGCTGCGCTCCGTGCTCGGCTACATTCGCCGCAGTGCCCAGCGCTACATCGTGCTCACAGGCAGCCATACCATCTATAACACCACATTTACGGACATGCTCGCGCAGCATATCCGAACCGGCGCGGACATTACCATAATGTACAACGAGGAGGCAGGCTTCGATCCGGAGGATCAATACATGGATCTGCGCCTTGCGCTGCACGAAAGCGGCCGCGTGACGGACTTGCAGCTTGACCCGTACCGCCCGCTTTCGGGCCTCCAATCCTGCGATACCTATGTGATGGAGAAGACGCTGCTTGAATACCTGATCGAGGAAGCCGCCGCACACGATTACACGGATTTCACGCGGGATGTGCTCCTCCGGCATGTGGACTCGCTGAAAATCTATGGCTGGCGGTATGACGGCTATGTGGCGCGCCTCAATTCGCTCACGAGTTTCTTCCGGCACAATATGGCTGTGCTTGACCGCGCGGTGCGGGAGGATCTGTTCAACCGCGAGCATCCCATTTACACCAAGGTTAAGGATGAAGCGCCCGCGCGCTACGGCCAGCATGCCTCCGTGCGCAACAGCCTGGTGGCGGACGGCTGTGTTGTGGAAGGCACGGTTGAAAACAGTGTGCTGTTCCGTGGCGTGCATGTGGGGGAAGGCAGCGTTGTACGCGACTGCATCCTGATGCAGGCATCGGATATTCATTCCGGTTCAGAGCTCAACCATGTCATCCTCGATAAGGGGGTAACGGTGAAGAACAGCCGCCGCCTGGCCGGATACGACAGCTTCCCGATCATCGTGCGCAAGGGCAGTGTGATCTGAACCGCGGGCCAAGCCTCCGGCGCAACGGGATCCCCCGCCGGTGCGCTGCACGGCGCACACAGAAAGGAATGCTTATGAGCGAAACAAAACGCGAAACCAAATTGAAGGTACTTTTTGCGGCAAGCGAATGCCTGCCGTTCGTGAAAACCGGCGGCCTTGCGGATGTGGCGGGCGCGCTTCCCGCACAGCTCTGCCGGGATGGTGCGGACGCACGCATCGTGCTGCCGTTTTACAAACCCGTTAAGGAAAAATACAAGGCGCAGTGCCATCATGTGTGCGATTTCATCCTGCGCCTCGGGTGGCGCAGCCAGTATTGCGGCATAGAACAGCTTGTGCACGGCGGAGTAACCTACTACTTTATCGATAACGAATATTACTTCGGCCGGGATTATATTTACGGCAGCTTCGATTCCGCAGAGGGCGAGCGCTTCGCCTATTTTTCCAAGGCCATTCTGGAGATGCTGCCGCGCATCGGCTTTATGCCGGATGTGCTGCATTTGAACGACTGGCAGACCGCCATGGCCGCGCCGCTTCTCAAACTGCAATACGCTTCCGAAGATCCGGCCTATTCGCGCGTGCGTACGCTCCTCACGATCCACAACCTCCGCTATCAGGGCATTTTTGATCGCGGCTTTATGGACGAGCTGCTTTCGCTCGGCGCGCCGTGCTTTGACCCGCACCTGCTGGAATACAACGGATGCATAAACTTTTTGAAGGGCGGCATTGTATATGCGGACCGCATCGGCACTGTGAGCCCCACCTATGCCCGTGAGATTTTAACGCCCTATTACGGCGAAGGGCTTGACGGCGTGCTGCGGGAACGCGAGCACGCGCTCACCGGCCTTTTGAACGGCATCGACACGGCGTATTTCAACCCGGGGGACGACCCTGTGCTTCCCGCATGCTACGCTTTGGGCAACATGGCCGGCAAGGCCGCCTGCAAGGCGGCTCTGCAAAGGGAGCTGGGCCTTTCGGAACGCCCGGATGTACCCGTTGCGGCGCTTGTTTCGCGCCTCACGGATCAGAAGGGGCTGGATCTTCTCGAGCATGTGCTTGCGGAGATTATGGAACAGGATCTGCAGCTCGTGGTGCTCGGAACGGGCGATGCGCGCTATGAGCAGCTTTTCTCCTGGGCCTCCTGGCGCTACGGCAGCCGCTTTGCCGCGCACATGGCCTATAACGAGGGGCTTGCGCACCGCGTGTATGCAGGCGCGGACCTGTTCCTGATGCCTTCCCGCTTTGAGCCCTGCGGCCTTTCACAGATGATTGCCCTGCGCTATGGCGCGGTGCCTGTCGTGCGGGAAACGGGCGGCCTTGTGGACAGCGTGGAACCCTACAACCGCTTCACCGATGCGGGCGTGGGCTTCTCATTCCTCAACTACAACGCGCATGAGCTGCTTTTTACAATACAGCATGCAGTGGCCTATTATCACGGGGATAAGGACCTTTGGGCGCGCCTCGTCCAACGCGGCATGGCGTGCGATTTTTCCTGGGAGCGGGCGGCAAAACAGTATGAAACGCTGTACGCCCAAATGCTCTCCTGAATTCAGCAAACATTCACCGAAGGGGGATTCATGTTCGAAGGTATTTTGCATGATTCCATTGGGGCGCGTTTCCGCGCCCCGTTTGGCGCCGTGCCGTGCGGCACGGATGTGCGCCTCTCCATCCGCGTTCCGGATCCCGCCGTGCGTGCACGGCTGCGCCTTTGGGTGGGAAACGCGGAGCGCATTGTGGAGGGCCGCCGTGCGGGGGACTATTACGAATTTCTGTTTCAGGCAAAACATACCGGGCTGATCTGGTATTACTTTCTTTTAGAGGCGCCCGGGGTGGAGACGCCCGGGGTGGAGACGCCCGGCGTGGAGACGCGCTATTACGGGGGGCGCAGCGGCGCCGGCGGGGTGTACGATTATCCGCCCCCTTCCTACCAGATTACCGTGTATGACCCGGCATTCCAAACGCCCGCCTGGTTTCGGGAAGGGATTGCCTATCAGGTGTTTGCGGACCGCTTCCACAGGAGCGGCGAACGCGGCGGACTTGCGCGCACGGAATACCACCGCGCGCTTGGGCGCAGCGTAGCGTTGCATGAGGAATGGAATGCGCCGGTGCTTTACGAGCCGCTGCCCGGAAAGAAGGATTACGATCCCTGCGATTTTTATGGCGGTGACCTGCGCGGCCTTGCCGAAAAGCTGCCGTATCTCAAGAGCCTAGGCGTAACCTGCCTGTATCTGAACCCGATCTTTGAATCGCCCACAAACCACCGCTACAACACGTCGGACTATCTTCGCGTTGACCCCGTGCTGGGGGATGAGGGCGACCTCCGCATGCTCGTTGCGGCGGCGAAGGAAGCGGGGATGCACATCATTCTCGACGGGGTGTTTTCCCACACGGGGGACGACAGCGTATACTTCAACCGCTATGGCCGTTATCCGGAGCCCGGCGCATATCAATCCAGAGAATCGCCGTATTTTGAATGGTATGATTTCCGCGCCTGGCCGGACAGCTACCGCGCCTGGTGGGGATTCCCGACGCTGCCGGAGGTCAACGAGCTTACGCCCTCCTACATGGAGTTCGTTGCAGGGGTGCTCTCGCATTATGCAGCGCTCGGCCTCACCTCCTGGCGGCTGGATGTAGCAGATGAGCTGCCGGACGAATTCATCGCCTTTCTGCGTGCGCGGCTCAAAGCGATCGACCCGGAGGGGCTGCTTCTGGGCGAGGTGTGGGATGACGCTTCCAACAAAGAAGGCTTTGGCGCGCGGCGCGCCTATGTGGACGGTGCGGAGCTTGATTCCGTGATGAATTATCCGCTGCGGGATGCGCTTTGCGATTTCTTTTTGTACCGCACGGATGCAAACGGACTTGCAGCGCGGCTTTTTGCGCTTCGGGAAAACTATCCAAAGCCCTTTTACGATGCCTGCTTGAACCTGCTCGGCAGCCACGACACGCCGCGCATTGCAACGGTGCTTGGCGGCGCGCCGCATCGGGATGCGCTCACGCGGGAGGAACAGGCCAGGTTCCGCCTGAGCCCGGATGCAGCTGCACGCGGCAAGGCGCGCCTTGCGCTTGCGCAGATGTTGCTGTTTTCGCATCCGGGCGTGCCCTGCACCTATTATGGCGATGAGATTGGCATGTTCGGCATGGCTGATCCGTTTTGCCGCGCACCGTATCCCTGGGGCGCAGAAGACGAGGCGCAGCTTGCGCAATATCGCCGCATTGCTGCGGCACGGCGCGCTTCAAAGGCGCTTTCTGAAGGCGCATGCGGCTTTGCGGCGCTCACGCCGGATTTGTTTGCAATCCTGCGCACCGCAGGCGGGGAAAGCGCGCTGACGCTTGTGAACCGCTCGGAGCGTGCGGAACGCGTAATGGTTGCGGCAGAAGCGTTCCGGCGCGGGCCAGACGGGGCGCGCATGTTCCTTGCCCCCGCGTATACGGAGGCGATCACGGGCATGCGCATCACATGCAGCGAAGGAACGCTGAACCTTGTCCTTCCGCCGCTTTCCGGCGCAATGCTGATTTCAGAAAAAAGTGGCGAAATGCGTTGAACCGCCGGGGATGATGTGATACAATGCCCACAGCGTCCGCCGCATGAAATGGAAAGCGGGCGCAGAGACTATAAAAAACCGATACGGAGGAATATAACCATGATCAACAAAAACATGACCATTGAGCAGATCCTGCGCGTGGATGTCGGCACGGCGGACATTCTTCAGGAAAGCGGCATGCATTGCCTTGGCTGCGTAATGGCGAGCGGCGAGGACCTTGAGCAGGCGTGCGCGGTGCACGGCATCAATGTGGATGAGCTCGTGGAGAAGCTGAACGCATATTTGGAAACCAAATAAACCGGCAATGACAACAAAAAAGCTTGTACAAGGCGCCCTGATCGGGGCGCTTTATGCGGCACTGACGCTTGCGGCCGCTCCCATCAGCTTCGGGCTGATGCAGGTGCGCGTTTCCGAAGCGCTCTGCATCCTTCCGTTTTTCACCTCTGCGGCCGTGCCGGGGCTTTTTATCGGCTGCCTTGTGGCCAACCTCGCAGGCGGCGCGGTGCTTTATGATGTGGTGTTCGGGAGCTTGGCGACGCTGCTCGCCGCGCTGCTGACGCGTTGGTTCAAAAAGCGTGGGCTTTCCAAGTGGCTTGCTCCGCTGCCTGCGGTTGTGGTGAATGCGCTTATCGTGGGCGCGCTGATGACGCTTGTGTATATGCCGGGCGAGGTAACGTTCCTCGTGGCTGCGGCTTATGTGGGCGCGGGGCAGGCGATTGCATGCTACGGTTTCGGTATGCCGCTTCTTTACGTGCTGGAGCGGTACGGCGGGAAGCTCTTCCGAGATTGAAGCGCAAAACGCAGCAACAAAAGCTGCCGCTTTAGGGCGAGCTTCATAAAACAGTTCGGGGCTGTAGCAAAACGAAAAAGCTACAGCCCCTTTGGCGCGTTTCATCACCTTAAATCGTCTCGATCAGCCTTAATTTATCAATTTGAGAGATCAATCCAGTATCGTTCCAAATACACATCTTCTTTTGGCTCATAGACTGTTGACTCATAGACCCCGCCATTGTTTAAAATGGTTCTCTTACTGCCTTCATTGCCCTGCACGCAGGAAATCAGAACCCTTTTTATTCCGAGCGCTTTGCATTCGGGCAGCACGCTTTTCAACATCTGCGTTGCATAACCCCTCCTCCGTTCGCTGGGGCATACGGAATATCCTATATGACCGGCATATTTTTCCAGAAATTCATTGAAATAATGCCGGATTTGAATCGTGCCGACCACTTTGCCGTCCGATTCCCGCACGAAAATATATTGCGTACTGGGAACCCAGTGAGAAGGGGTTGTCTCAGGTTTTTTCAAAGATTCTACCTGATCAATCCAGTCCTGCGTTCTCTCGAATTTCCGAAGTGACCCACATCCGTCCATTGAACCTCCGAATGCAAGGAATTCCTGACGATACGCTTGTATCTGTTGTTCGTATTCCATCGTTGGCTCAATCAGTTTCATAGTGCAATTTCCTCCGTAAATCATAACCTGTTTTCCGGGTAAGTACGCCGCCGCAGAATAAACACAAAACAGGAACAGCCCAATCAACTGCCTCTTGCTGGATGTTTTACGCCCCGGTATTTTGCGGCAGTTTTTGTTTGGAACGCGCTCCATTTACCGGCTCGCGGGCTTGTCGCTGTCGATGCTTTTGCCGAACACAAAAAACCGCTGGTACAGGAATTCCGTTACGAAATTGAGGAGCATGTTGAGGACCGTCACCAGATATTCGTTCCATTTCAGGGTTTCCGCAAGGTAATCCCCAAGCAGCGCGGAGAGGGGCGTAAAGACAGCATAATAGGCCAAAACCTTCAGCATGGCCACGGGCACGTTTGTGGCCGCATGAAAGGTGAATTTGCGGTTGAGCGTAAAATTCCAGACGACGCTCAGCAGCAGGGCGATCAGGTAGCAGGGCCAATAGCTCCATGTGGTGACCTCGTTGAGCAGCGTAAAGCTGCCAAGCTCGATCAGCCCCGCACTGGCGGAAAAAACCGCAAATTTTATAAATCTCAGTGCTTCTTTCATAGTCTTATCTTCGTGTTCCCACCGGTTGTTCTACAACGCAAGCGTCAGCCCCACGCCGACCTCGTGCACATCGAAAGCGCCGCACAGCGCGTGCTTCACGGCAAGGGAGGTGCAGTGGCAGGGATAGAGCGTTTTTGCACCGAGCTGCGCAAGGCGCGCAAGCACAAAATCGAGCTGCGGGCCGGGCTCAAACAGATGAAGGCCTCCAAGCACGCCCGCAACGCGCGTTTCCCCCGTGAGGGAAAGGGCGTATTGCAGCATGTTGCAAATGCCCGCATGCGAGCATCCCGTGAGCAGGAACAGGCCGCTTTTTGTTGCAAGGGCAAGGGCGGTGTCATCCAGCAGGCGGTCCGGTTCCCAGGTGCCGCCGCGCAGCGTTTCGCCTACGGGCGGCGCTTCGAGCAGATTTGTGCGCGGAATTTCGCCAAGGAACAGCACGCCCGGCGTAAGTTCGGCAGGCCCGCGGGAAAGGCAGAGTTCCGCATGCGCGGGAAGTGCTGCGGGATCGAACGGCACGCCGACGGAACGACCGTCAAAGCGCTTGGACAAAAATGCATCCGGGTGCGCAAAGAGGCGCACCGGCTGCGGAAAGGCCGAAAGGAACGGCAGAAGTCCGCCCGTGTGGTCGTCATGCCCATGGGAGAGCACGATATCCGTCACGCGGGAAAGGTCAACCTCCATGCGCCGTGCGTTTTCAAGCGTGCAGGCGGAATAGCCCGTGTCAAGCAGAATGGTGCGCTCCCCTGTTTCCAGCAGGTAGCAAGCAGCGGGTTCCCCCAGATAATAACGGTCGATATAGGTGTTGTTGTCCATGAGGACGGTCAGCTTCATTTCAGCCATATGCGTTTCCTCGCGGTTATTGATTCAGGAGCTTGAGCGCCATGTCGTAAAGGTATTGCACGCCGTAGGGCAGCGCATCCTGATCGAGCCGGTAGCCCGGGTTGTGGTGTGGCCTGTCGCAGCCCTTTTCCGGACAGCGGGAGCCGAGCTCTACGAAGAAACCGGGGCGGTTTTCAAGGAACGCATAGAAGTCCTCTCCCGGCATGATGGGGCCGATGTGGTCGATATGCTCCTTGCCGAAGCGGGAAAGCAGCGTTTGCTCCGCAAGGGCGGTGAGCTTTTCATCGTTGAACACGGAGGCATAGCCGGCATCCCAAACGTAGTCATAGCTTGCGCCGGCGCTCGCGGTGATGCCGGCGGTGATTTCTCCGATCAGCGCTTTGATGCGTTCGCGCACGGCGGGATCGAAGGAGCGTACCGCGCCGGTGAGCGTCATCTCATCCGGCAGGATGTTATAAGCCGTGCCCGCATTTGCCTGGCAGATGGAAACGATCACAGGGTCGGTCGCCGCAACGCGCCGTGCGGAGATGGTCTGCAACGCAAGGATCAGCTGTGCCGTGGTGACGATTGCATCAACGCCCTGTTCGGGGAAGGAGCAGTGCGCGCCCTTGCCCTTTACGGTGATGTCGAAGCGGTCTACCGCTGCCGTCAGCACGCCTGCGCGCACACCGAACACGCCCGTGGGCCAATTTGTGGAAAGATGCAGGCCGAGCATGGCGTCCACGCCATCCGCCGCACCTGCGCGTACCAGCTCCACCGCGCCGCCTGGCGGGAGCTCCTCCGCGTGCTGAAAAAAGAGCCGCGCTTCGCCGGAAAAGGACGCGCGCTGCGCAGAAAGGAGCTTGGCAAGGCCAAGGAGCATGGCAGTGTGGCCGTCGTGCCCGCAGGCATGCATTACGCCGGGGCGGGCGGATGCATAGGGAAGGCCGCTCGCCTCCTCGATGGGGAGCGCGTCGATATCCCCGCGTACGCCGAGGACGGTTTGGCGCCCATCCTTTTCGCCCCGGATGCTTGCCACAAGGCCGGTCTTCGTTGGCCGGGAAACAGAAACGCCCGGCATGACGGAAAGGAGCTCCGCCAAGTAGGCGGTCGTTTCGAACTCTTCAAAGGAAAGCTCCGGGTTGCGGTGCAAATGCTCCTGCCATGCGCGGAGCTCGGGAATGATGCGGGTTACACAAGGGTCAAACGGCATATGGATTCTCCTTCCCACCCTGGTTGGGCGACGGTTATTTCCGTGGCAGCTTTTTGTAGAAATCGCTGGGCAGAAGCGATTTGTCTGCGGTTTCCCGGGTCAGGCCAAGGCTGTCTGCAAGGGCGAACATTTCCTCCCGCAGCGCGTCGGTCGCGGCCTTTATGGCCTCCCCGTCCAGCGGCACATCCGTGGATACGCCGGCCGGACGTTCCGTGAGCGCGGGGAGCGGCGCAAGCGCCGCATCCACGGCACGGGCGCCGCGCTTGAGCGCAAGGCCAAGTTCGGAATTCAGGCCCACGATGCCGCGCGACTGCTCCGCGAGCGTTATCAGGTACTGCGCGCCAATGGCATACCGCCCGGCGATGGCAGCTTGTTTTTCTCCCTCCACATGCGCGATGTCCGCACGCGGGTCCGGCTCAATGGTGATGCCGAAGATTTTATCCACCAGCGAAACAAGCTTTTCATTGGAAAGCACATAATAGCTTGCGTTGCTGTAAGAGGTGTTGTCGATATACTTGCCGCTCAGGGTATGGCGGCGGAGCGTGTCCTCGTCAAGCTGCATGCCAAGCGCGCCGAGCGCGGCGATCTGCTCTGCGGAAAGGTTGGTTTTCACATATCCCTTCACGGAGGTGTAGATCGAAACGAGGTTCCGAAGCTGGCCGCGGGATTTAAGCTGGTTGAACACGGTAAAGAGCATCCGCTGCTGCCTGTCGTTGCGGCCAACGTCCGAGCTGATGCCTTTGCGCGCGCGGCAATAATCAAGCACCTGCTGCCCGTTGAGATGCTGATAGCCGGTTTCGAGCACGCGGCCGTTGAGCTCAATGCGCACATCCACATCGTAATCCACACCACCCATTGCATCCACGATGGCCTTAAGCCCCGTCATGTCCACGCCGGCATAATATTCGATTGGGATGCCGCCAAAAAGTTTGGAAACGGTTTCCATTGCGTATGCAAAGCCGTCCCCATCCGCACTTCCGCCCTTGGCGAAGGCGGCGTTGATCTTCCAATGGCCGGTTTCGCTGTACTTTTCGCCCTTGTCGTTATAGATGGTGGCAAATGTATCCCGCGGGATGGAGATCAAATCCGCCCGGCCGCGCCTGAAGTTGACCGTGAGCAGCATGATTACGTCGCTGCGGAAATTGTTGGCTTCATCCCGGTAAACGCCGCTGCCCTCCACGGTGCGCTCCGGGCTTTGATCCCAACCGAGCATAAGGATGTTGACCCGGTCCTTCATGAAGGAAAGGTCCGAAAGTTCCTTGGGGGAATAGGTGGGCGCGGGCGTTGGCACAGGCGTTGGCTCCGGCGTGGGGGAAGCGGTGGGCGCAGGCGTTGGCGTGGCGGCGGGTGTGGGCGTTGGCATTTCCGTTTGCGCCGGCACAACGGTAGGAGCAGGGGAAGCGGTGGGCGTAGGCGTGGGGGTTCCGCCGAAGGCGCTCATCGGATCCACGAACATGACGTATGCAAAGCGCAGCCCCACGAGCAAAAGCGCTGCAAGCACTGTGACGAGGGAGATCTTCAATATGGTTTTTACCCGCGAGGCGGGCTTTTTTGCGTTCTTGTTTTCCATAGCGACAGTATACCACAAGTGTGCGGGTTCGGAAGATGGAAAAGAAAAACAAAGCGGCAAAAAACGGGTGCGGCGCATGGCGGGCTGCACCCGCAGGATGCATTACGGTTCGTCCTGCGTTGGTTCCGCATCCGCATCGCAGGCGGCGCGATAACAGCGCAGCAGCAAAACGGCGCCCCAAAAGAGAAGGGCAAGCCCAGTAACGATCAGCGTCAGAAGCCAACCGTTCCCCACCTGCAGCCTTCCATACGGCCCAGAAAGACAGAGCGCGGGGGAGATGCCAAGCGCGCCCAAAAGCATGGGCAGGATCAGGCCGCACACAAGCCCTGTCCATGTAAGGCAAAAGGCCAGTTTCTGTAAAAAGCGGAATCGGCGGTTCATCGCGTTTCCTCCATTCTTACTCACTGCGTTTGCCGGTGATGGATTCGATCTCCACACAATAAACGGCGGTTTCCGGGCCTGCGTTTGCGGCGCATTTTTCACGGTGCGGATTCGAGGCTGCATACTTTTCGCAAATGGCCGAAAGCGCCCGGCGGCGCTCGGCAGGATCATGCACAAGCCGCGCCGTACCAAAGGCGATGGCGGAGGAATATTCCGTTGTGAAACGCATGGGGATGGCATGCACATCCGCCACAGCCGTAAGGCAGACGCGGGGATTCTGCGCAAGAAGCTCCGCCTTGTAGCCGCGCGGGTTGGAATGAAAGTAAACGCACCCATCCACGAGCACGTGGGAAACCGGCACGCAATAAGGCTGTGCCTCATCGGTAAGACCCAGGCAGGCGTATTCACAGCGACCGAGCAAAGCAAGCGCCCATTCTGCAGGGCGTTCTTTCTTTTTGTTCAGCATTTCAGGCATATCGTGCAAGTCCTCCTATTGTTGTGTTGCTTCAAGGATAGCAGATGCGCGTGCGTCCCGCAAGAAAAAGCCGCATGACACGGCTTTTCAGATTGTCGAAAACCCGCCGGCTCCGGCGGTGCGCACGCCGGAACGGATGAAAACCATTTGGCTTTTGCGCGTTGCAGCGTTTGCCGCCCGGGAGCAAAGCGAGAGGCAAACGCTGAGGCAACTCGAAAGAGTGGCCGTTTGCCATTTTTCCGACACGCAAAAAAGCCGCATGATGCGGCTTTTATCCTGCATAGTAACTTAAAGCTGCTTTTCTTTGCGGAAGAACCAGCCCACGGCCATGAACACCGCAAACACCAGAAGGTACCAGACAACGTTCATTTTGTGCGCAAAGATCGCCGCAACGATCATGAACAGGCTCCCCGCGATTGCAAGCGGAAATGCGACGAAGCGCTTCACAGGGGAAAGCTCCTTCTCCTTGCGGATGGCCATGAAGAAGATGGGGATGTAGAGCGCATAGATCGTCACGATCGGCAGTTCGGAGGAATCAAAGCAGATGGGGCCGAACCAAGGGGTGGTGAGCTGCGCGCTGTAAAAATACAGAAGCCAGAACGCGCAGAGGAGCAAGCCAAGCACGGAGGAATTGGTGGGCATATTGGTTTTGCCATCCACCTGCTTGAAGATCGCAGGGGCAGGGCCACGGTGGCGCGCGGCGAGCGCATACATGCCGCGCGTGCAGCCGAGCATCAGCCCGTTGAGCGTACCAAGGCAGGAAATGACGACGAACACGAAGAGCACCGTGCCGCCCACGCGGGAGAAGATTGTTTCAAATGCGGTGCGGGCGCCAGTCTCGCCGCTTTCCATGAGCGCAGCATTGGATACGCTGCCGGAAAGGCCGATATAATAAAGAATGTAAACGCCTACGACAATCAGCGTGCCGAGCACGAGCGCACGGGGCAGGTTCTTTTTTGCATCCTTGAGCTCCGCGTTGATGCTTGTGGCAATAATCCACCCCTCAAACGCGAACGCAGTCGCCACAACGGCGGTGAACAGCGCCGTGCCGGAGGATTTGCTCGCATCCACAACGGTGGTGAAGTTTTCCACAACCATACCGTTGCCAAGGCCAACAATGGTGCCGATGACGGCCATCAGCAGCAGCGGGATCAGCTTGATGATGGTGGTGGATACCTGAAATTTTCCTGCGAGTACGGGAGAAAGCGCGTTGAGTGCGTAGCTTGCTACAAGGAAGAAACCTGCGAGCACCATACATTCGGCGCCTACGATGGAGAAACCGAGGAGCACGGAAAGGTAGCGCGCGCTGACCCATGCAAGCACGCTCGTGATGCCGGGATAATAGACCGTTGTCATAAACCAACCCACGAAGTAGCCATAGCCCTTGCCGACGGTGACCTCCGCGTAGTCAACGATGCCGTTGACGTATTCATAACGCGTTGCAAGCAGCGCGAACGCATACGCACATGCCACCATGATCACGCCGCCGATGAGCCAGGCGAGGATGCCGAGCGGCAGATTTCCGCCGGTTTCGGTGAGAATCTTTTCCGCCTTGAAAAAGACGCCGCTGCCGACCACAATGCCGACAACCATGCAGATTGCCGTCATCAGGCCGTATTTTTTGTGCAATTCGTTGCCCATGATGAAATCTCTCCCTGCTATTTTGTTTTGTTGAGTTTTGTAATGGGGCTGATCCATGTAAAGCGCGGGTGCACGGCATGTATTTATTTGGAGGGACAACGCCGCCGACGACGAAAAACAGCATAGGTTCTAAGAGAAACCGTGCGTGACCTTTACACTACAATCTTAACAAGGATACTATTAAATTACGACAATGTCAACGCATTATATATTATTTATAATTATGAAAGTTACCGAAAATCCATTTAAGACGGAACGTGTCCGCGAAAAGCGGACAAAGCGGGGGCGGATCATCTGAAGCACGGAAAATTGAACGGAATATGAAATTTCATGCTCCTTCGGTTGCCTGCGCTCCACAAACGGCTTCGGACATGCTATAATTAAAACTTGAATGGATTTGGGAGGAGGTCCGCATGCCGGTTTCGCTTTTTATCAAGCAGCTTGACGATGCGTTGGCTGAAAACGGGCTTTCATTTGTATCGACGATCATTGATATTGCAATCACATTTGCTTTGGCCCGGCTGATCGTAGCTATCGTGGCAAGAGCGGCGCGTTCCATCGTGGCGCGGCGTGCCCGCGACCTGGAAGAAATGAAGGCCCGCAGGCTTACGACGGCAGTCACGCTGATGACGAGCGTTGTGAAATACGCTGCGTATTTCATTGCCATTGCGATCGCCGTGGGCGAGCTTGGCTATGCTGGGGCAATGAATTCCATGCTGGCGGCTGCTGGCATCGGCAGCCTTGCGGTGGGCATCGGCGCACAGAGCGTTATCAAGGACGTTGCCGCCGGGTTGATGCTGCTGTTTGAGGATCAGCTTGCCGTGGGCGATTATGTGACGGCTGCGGGCGTTACGGGAACGGTTGAAGCGGTTACGCTGCGCACCACCACCGTGCGCGGCTATGGCGGCGAGCTGAGCGTGATCCCAAACGGGAGCATTTCGGTTTTGACGAACTATTCCCGCACGGATTCGCTTGCCATTGTGGAATTCCCGGTGGCATACGAGGCGGATGGCGCACGCGCCCTTCTGTTGATGCGTGAGGAGGCGGAGGCCTATTATGCCGAACTTGGGGACGTTGCCGTGGAGAAGCCGGAGGCAGTGGGCGCGGTACAGCTTACGGGCGGAGAAATGGTGCTGCGCGTTGTGCAGCGTGTGAAACCGCTTGAACATTGGGCCGTGCAGCGGGAACTGACGCGGCGCATCGCGGCGCGCTTTGTGCGGGAAGGCATCCCCCTGCCGCGCACGCGCGTGCAGATGGCATATAAGGAGGGCGGAGAAGCATGATTGAACGGTTCGGACTGGGGGACCACATAGCAATGAAAAAACCGCATGCCTGCGGCGCCAACGAGTGGATTGTGACCCGAACAGGGGCGGATATAAAAATCAAATGCATGCAATGCGGCCGCGTTGTGATGCTTGACCGCGGCGACTTCCTGCGCAGCGCGCGCAAAAATCTGACGGAAGGGACGGAGAAGCCCAATGAGCCGGAAAATTGATAAAAAGCAGCTTGCCCGCCTGCGCAAAAATGCGGAGGCGCTTCATGCAAAGGATGAGGCTTACAAAAAAGCATCCGACCGGGATTTTGCGCTTTGGCTCGTGATGGTGCTTGTTGCGGCGTTCGCCGTGCGGCTGTTCCTGTTTGAGCCCGTGCGCGTTTCTGGCGACTCCATGTACGATACGCTTATACACAATGAACGCATGTTTGTGGAAAAGGTGAGCTATTGGTTTGAACGCCCGCAGCGCGGGCAGATCATCATTTGCTATTATCCAAACCACACTTCCACCTGCGTGAAGCGGATTATCGGCGTACCGGGGGACAGGGTTGCCATCACGGGCGGAGAGCTGTATCTCAACGGCGAAAAGCTGGACGAATCCGCCTACTGGGAGGATCTCATCTGGGGGGATATGGCGGAAATTACCGTGCCGGAAGATTGCGTGTTCGTAATGGGGGATAACCGGAACGATTCAAGCGACAGCCGCAGCCCGCTTGTGGGGCCCATCCCCTATTCCCGCATTGTGGGGCGCGTGCGCAGCGTGATCTGGCCCATTGAAGAGGCGCGGAAGGTTTAAGCGCGAACGGCGGAGGGACGACGAATATGGAAACCATGGGACAGGCGGCGGAAACCGGCCTAAGGCGCGTTGCGCGGAATCAGGCGGAATATGCCCGCCTCAGGCTTTACACATGGCTTTGGGCGTTTGGCGTTGCAGGCGTAACGCTCGCGCTGCTGTTCACGGTCTGGCTGTTTGGTGTGCAGGTACGCGACAGCGGTATGGCGCCAGCCATAGAACCGGGCGACGTGATTCTGTTCGACAGGTTGGCGAAATACTTCCAATCCCCGGCGCGCGGCGATATCGTCGCGTTTTCGGATGCGGCGGGGGAAGGAACGTACGCGGGGCGGATCGTGGGCCTGTCGGGTGAAACGGTGGCTGTTTCAGGCGGGCGCGTGTATATCAACGGAAGCCTTTTGGACGAGCGGGCATATGCGATGGGCGCGCTTGCGGAAGATTGCCCGGAAACGCATATCCCGGAAGGCAGCTTTTTCATCCTGCCGGATGACCGTTCGGATGCGCTGACCGATGCGCCCAAGCTCATGGTGGACGCTTCCCGCATTAAGGGGCGCGCGCTTGTGCGCGTATCCCCGCTTTCACGCATTGGGATTTTCTAGCATAAATATAAATCATATTTGGATGCGTACCGGAGCAAAAATAATATATAATGGCAAAAATTTTCAAAAAAAGGGCTTGACAGACAGGCGCACGGCGCGTATACTTGCAATCAAGTTAAAACCGTTGAGGGAGAGCAAGTAATTTCGGAACCCTCCTTTGCAGAGAGCCGCAGGCGGTGGGATTGCGGCATGGAGAATCGGAACGAATGGGCTCCTGAGGGCAAGCTGAACAACAGTAGGCGCGCCGGAGAAGGCACTCCGTTAGCAAAGGCCGGCATATGACAGTATGCACAGAGAGGGCGCGTAACGCGCCAAGCCGGGTGGCACCGCAGGAGTTTTCAAAGCTCTTGTCCCTGCAAAAGCAGTTGGGGACGAGGGCTTTTTTATTGCTCTCCTGTCCCGGCAGCCCGCGGGAAACTTCCCGTAAACGGCCAGTGGCCGCAGTAAGAAAGGAGTGCATAACCATGAAAGACAACATCCCCTACAAGATTTACCTGAGCGAAGCTGAACTGCCGAAACAATGGTACAACGTGCGGGCGGACATGAAAAACAAGCCCGCGCCGCTGCTCAACCCCGGCACGCTCCAGCCGATGACGGCTGAAGAACTCGGCCATGTGTTCTGCGATGAGCTGGTGCAGCAAGAGTTGGACAACACCAACGCCTACATCGACATCCCGGAAGAAATCCGCGATTTCTATAAAATGTATCGGCCTGCCCCGCTGGTGCGCGCCTATTGTCTGGAGAAGCATCTTGGCACACCTGCGAAAATTTATTACAAGTTTGAGGGAAACAATACCAGCGGAAGCCATAAGCTGAATTCTGCGATTGCGCAGGCATACTATGCAAAAAAGCAGGGCTTGAAAGGCGTGACCACGGAAACCGGCGCCGGGCAATGGGGCACCGCGCTCTCCATGGCATGTGCATACCTCGGGTTGGATTGCAAGGTGTTCATGGTGAAGGTTTCTTATGAACAGAAGCCGTTCCGCCGCGAGGTTATGCGCACGTATGGCGCGAACGTGACCCCGTCCCCCTCCATGACGACGGAGGTTGGCCGCAAGATCCTTGCGGAGCACCCCGGCACCACGGGCAGCCTGGGCTGCGCAATTTCCGAAGCGGTCGAGGTTGCGGTGGGCACGGAAGGGTACCGCTATGTGCTCGGCAGCGTGCTTTCTCAGGTGCTGCTGCATCAATCCATCATCGGGCTTGAAGCCAAAGCAGCGCTGGATAAATACGGTGTGAAGCCGGATATCATCATCGGCTGCGCGGGCGGCGGCTCCAACCTGGGCGGCCTGATCTCGCCATTTATGGGCGAAAAGCTGCGCGGCGAGAAGGATTACCGCTTCATTGCAGTGGAACCCGCTTCCTGCCCGAGCCTGACACGCGGCAAGTATGTTTACGATTTCTGCGATACGGGTATGGTTTGCCCGCTTGCGAAGATGTATACGCTCGGCTCCGGGTTTATTCCTTCCGCAAACCATGCGGGCGGCCTGCGGTACCATGGCATGAGCAGCGTGCTCTCTCAGCTTTATGATGACGGCCTGATGGAAGCCACCTCTGTGGAGCAGACGAGCGTGTTTGCCGCAGCGCAAGAATTCGCGCGTGTGGAAGGCATCCTGCCCGCGCCGGAAAGCAGCCATGCCATCCGCGTCGCAATCGACGAGGCGCTCAAGTGCAAGGAAACCGGCGAGGAAAAGACGATCCTTTTTGGGCTCACGGGCACGGGATATTTCGACATGGTGGCATACCAGAAGTATAACGACGGTGAAATGACGGATTATATCCCGAGCGATGAAGACCTGCAGAAGGGCTTTGACGGTATCCCGAAATTCCCCGGGAACATGATCTGAACGGGAGCAGCCACAGAACTATGTTTAACGGCTGACTTATCTCAAAAAACGATGCGGTAAGCTTTTTGGCTTACCGCATTTTTTTGTTGAAATTGTAGGGGAAATATGGAGCAATTCAATTTTCGTGAAACGCAAATTGAATCATGAAACGAATCAAGAATAGGCGCTTAATTAAATTGAATGTGTGAGGATGTACTGGTGAAAAATGGAAAGACAAAGGAAGAAAGAAAAAATCGTTACCTTATTTAATTTAAATATAAATAAACCACACTGCGCATAAAAAGGCGAAAAACAGCAAATACAGACATAAAAACAGCGAGGCGTGCCGAAAACAATGTTTTAGAAAATAAAACGATCGCAGCCGTGCGGAACCACGCGCTTCCAAACTGCGCCGCAGAAGGGAAGCGGCGACTTTTCTTCCTTATATATAATATATCCTGCGCGCGATTTCCGGCAGGCGGTTTTCGCATGCATGTCGGGCAAAAAGACGCATTATAGATGAGTATCGTCTGCATCCGCGGAATAGTCATCGAAGGAAAATTCGTTTAATTCGTGGAAGTCTAAAAATTCCGCCAGCGTCATGTTAAAACCGATGGCGATATGATGCAGCGTTGTAATTCGGGGGTCTTTTGTAATGCCACGGATGATGTTGTCAATTGTCGACTGGTTGAGCCCGCACATGGTGGCCAATTTATTGCAGGTGATTCCCCTGCGCTTACACAACGCTGTAATGCGTTGGATCAGGATTTCAGAATATGTCATGACCCCTCCGTTTTTCATAAAATTTACCCGAAAACGGGTTATTTTATGCACATGATAGCAAGTAAAACAAATACATATACCCAAATTCGGGTAATACGCGCTTCATGTCCAAATATAATTACTACAACGCATAGGAGGTTGTATGTGCAATTTTGTGTGTGTGGGCCTGCCAATGCCGGCCAAAATGCCTTTTCTGACAAGGTGAAAATTTGAAATTGCCAACAATTGCTGAAAGAATATATTTGTGTTTGGAGGAAGCGAAATGACGGGCATGAAGTTAAAAATCAAGCAGATCGTAATAATTAGCATGGTTTTGGTCTGCGCCGTCCTCTTTTCGGCTTGCATGCGTTCCGACGCCGGAATCGATCCGGGCGATTGGGGATACGACTGCTGCGTTACCTATGATGCGCTCGGCGGCATCATCAACAGCCGTGAGATGCGCGAGGTCTATTACATGAACAATTCATATCTGTTCCAGCCTTCGGGCACCACCAACATGCTGGTGGAACCGGTGAAGGACGGATATATTCTTGCCGGATGGTATACGGCGAAGGAGGATGCGACGGATGCGGAAGGCAACACCGTCTACCAATTCTCTGCCGGGGACCGCTGGGATTTCGACGAGGACCGCATTCAGGAAAACCTTACGCTCTATGCGCGCTGGATTCCGCAGGGAAAGGTGAACTACGTGAATGCGGACACCGGCGAGGTCGTGTTCAGCAAAAACCTTACCGCAGATTCGCCGGTTCAGGAACTCAGCGCTGCAACGCTGAATCTCAGCACGCCGAAGGGCTACTCGTTTGCCGGCTACTATGCAGATGCTGCCTGCACCATTCCGTATGACTTCACGCAGTATGAGCATGTGGAGCTTCTGTTGGAAAACGAGCAGATTTATGCAAAACTTGCCGAGCGGTTCCCGCAATATTTTGAAGCTGCGGAATATGTTGCGCCGGAAGCGGCCGAAGAGGGAGAGGAGCAGGCGGCCTCCACTGAGGACACCAGCTATCTTTACATCAACAAGGCGGGCTATCGGCTTTTGACGGATGACCCTGCCGCGCTTGCCGAAATCCGCACTTATAAGGATCAGATCATCGAAGAGGCGATTGAGCAGTATCAGGCGAACACCGCATCCCAGGTGGTATACATCAAGTTTACCGAAGGGCTCTATGTGCGCGTCACCTCTTTGGAAAGCCTGAAAAAGGGCGGGGAATATTCCTTTGCAGGTGTGGATGCTTCGGGAAACGAGATCAACGGCTATATTTTAGAAACAGACCTTGACTTCAGCGGCGTGAAGCTCGCCGTGGCCGATAGCTTTAATGGCACCATTCAGGGAAACGGGCACACGATCCGAAACCTGACGGTGAAGCTTTCCAGCAAAAAGATCGATCCGGACAAAGAAAAAGCCGGCGGCATTGCCGCGCGGATGGACGGTGCGGTCATCGAAGGCGTAGTGTTTGAAGATTGCGCCCTTGAAATCAACGTGAATTCCGGAATTCAGGTGACCGCAGGCTTCCTTGCGGGAGAAGCGAAGAACACCACCGTGCAGGACTGCACGTTCCGCAACCTGGCCATTACAACCGGCAAAGGGGACGATGGTGCGGCGCGTTACGAGCTTGGAGACCTGTTTGGCAATGGCTCCGGCAACAAGGTAAACAACTGCACTGCAGAAGGCGTCACAGTCACGGCGTCCGATGCCGTGCGCCTGAATATGGCGTTGCAATAACCCGGCAAACATTCCGTTGTGCCTGCACCTGAGCGGGCCGCGGTTTATAATTCCAGATTGTGTTTTGCGTTGGGATCCGCCCGGCGCGATATACAAAATAAAAAAAGATAAATGGAGGTAAAACGATGAAAAACAACACGCTTGGTCGCTTGCTGGCGCTCGCGTTGGCTGCGATGATGTTGTTTGCAGTGGTAGGTTGCCAGGAGACCGGCAACGACAAACCGGTAGCCACCGATGCCCCGGTCACCACTGACCCCACGCCCGCTCCCACGGAAGAAGTTCCTGCGGAGATTTTGCCCGATGTACCCGCGGATCGCTATGATGCGACCGTGACGCCCCGCACGGGCAACAACGCCACCGCGCCCCTGGTGCTGAGCACCAGCACGCTGGATGGCAAATTCAGCCCCTTCTTCTACACGTCCGCTTATGATAACGACGTGCAGGCACAGACGCAGATCGGCCTGCTTTACACGGACAAGAAGGGCAACGTTCTGGCTGGCGTTGAGTATCCCTGCCTCGCGTACTCCTACACCGAGGATGTGGACTACGACAACAACACCATGACCTACAAGATCTTCCTGAAGAACGGCATCACTTTCAGCGACGGCGAGCCCGTAACCGCGAAGGACGTCCTCTTCAACTACTATGTGTACCTCGATCCCGCCTATGACGGAATCTCCACGCTGTACAGCCAGAAGATCCGCGGTGCCAGCGAATATCGCCTCCAGACCAGCGCGGAAGCCCTCGCGGTTGTGGATGCGATCCTTGCAGCCGGCATCACTGCCGCGGAAGACGGCACGGTGAGCTACCCTGCGGCTGACGGCGCAACGCCGGAGCAGCAGGCCGCGTTCTGGGCATATCTGCCTGAGGCAGGTAAGGCCTTTGCGCAGGAAATCGTGGATTATGTTGTGGGCAATTACAACAATGAGCAGTATGCTCCCAACATCGGCAAGACCCCTGATGAAATCAAAGCGGATGCTACCCTGCAGACCGTGTTCGGCATGGTAATGTGGGGCTTCGGCGGAGTGGCTGACGGCGTGTTCACCGATGCGCTCGGCAACACCTACACCCTCGGCACCGATGAAGTGAATGCTGAAATTTACTGGAACAACATCCTTGGCACTTACGGCTACAACTTCGACGAGGACACCGGCATCAACCGCGAAAAGGCCGGCGACATCCTCATTGAAACTCGCGTAAAGGATCTTTACCTTGCAAACGAAGGTGCTGTTGAAGGCGGCGTTCAGACCATCACCGGCATCACCTCCGGCAAGGAAGTGTGCGAGGATGGCGTTGAGCGTGAATACGTCGAGGTCATTATCGACGCAGTTGACCCCGTTGCCATCTACCAGATCGGCATCGCCGTTGCTCCCTTCCATTACTACACGGAAGGCTTTGCCGGCGAACTCAACGAGAACGGTGTTGTGACCGGCTCCGCCGAGTTCATGCAGCACATGAAGACCAAGAACGATAAGCCCATGGGCGCCGGCCCGTACGTCTTCGAGAGCTACAAGGACAACGTCGTGACCTTCACCGCGAACGACAGCTTCATGCTCGGCTCCCCGAAGATCCAGACGCTCCGTTATCAGGAGATCACCCTTGGCTCCGAAATGGATGCTCTGAAGACGGGTACGGTTCACTATTCCGATCCGTCCGCCTCGACCGAGATCATCAACACCATCACTGCCGCTGAAGGCGACTACGCGAAGCTCGGCTATATCCTTGTTGATAATGACGGTTACGGCTACATCGGCATCAACGCCCGTTACTTCAAGGAACTTGAACTCCGTCAGGCCATCGTGATGGCAATGAACCCGCAGCTTTCCATCGATGATTACTATGGCGAGCTTGCAAGCGTCAACACCCGCAACATGACCAAGATTCAGTGGGCATATCCGGACGATCCGCAGCCGATCTACGCATACAATGAGACTGGCGAGCAGATTAAGCAGAAGCTCATTGACGCCGGTTTTGTGTATGACGAAGCCAAGAACATCATGAGTTATCCCGAAGGCTACACCGATCTGATGGGCGCAGCGTACAGCGGACAGGTCACCATCAAGATGACCCTGCCCTCCGATGCAAAGGATCACCCGGCCGGCACGATCTTCGTGAACGCGCAGGAAGTTCTGGCCAAGGTTGGCGTGAAGGCTGACATCGAAGTTGACCAAAACGTGCTCAACAAGCTCAGCACTGCGTATGACTCCGGCATTCAGGTTTGGGCGGCTGCCTGGGGCAGCGGCGGCGTAGACCCCGATATGTTCCAGATTTGGTATTCCGATCCTGCTGAGAACCAGGGTACTTCCCCTGAGTCCACCGGCCTGTATTCCCTCTTCGCGGATGGTTCCGATGAGCAGAAGGCGATGCTGACCGAGCTCAACAGCCTGATCATGGCTGGCCGCGGAACGCTGGACCGCGAGGAGCGCAAGCCCATTTATGCGCAGGCGCTTGAAATCGCGGGCGAACTGGCTGTGCAGCTGCCGACCTATCAGCGCAAGAACATGTTCGTCTTCAACAAGGACGTCATCAATGCCGCTACCCTCTTCAGCGGTGAGGACGTCACCCCGTTCCAGGGGCCGCTTGCCTACATCTGGAACGTGGAACTCAACTAACACATCAAAGCGGGGCTTCCCGCGCAATAAACTGTCGCAAACGTTGCAAGGCTTGGCGCAAGCCAAGCCTTGCTGCGCATAACATGCACGACGGGGATTGGGAGAGGGATTCATTATGTGGAGATATATCCTAAAAAGACTCATTCTCGCGGTGGTAATCCTGGTTGGCGTATCCGTCCTCATCTACATGCTGACCATGCTGATGCCTGCCGACTATATTGACCGCCAAACTGCAGCCGCGGTGCAAAGCGGATCCATGACACAGGACGATGTCATGCGCCTCAAAGAGCTTTATGGCCTTGCGGATAAAAGCTTCGGCGGAATTATAAAAAGCTATTCCAAATGGCTGGGCAGCACGATGACAGGCGATCTTGGCTATTCGTTCCTTTATGGAAAGCCGGTTACCGAGGTGCTTGGGGAGTATATATGGACTTCCTTTATCATCGCGCTTATCGCTTTTATTCTTCAAACTGCTATCGCAATACCCATGGGAATTAAAGCTTCCGTGAATCAATACGGGGCTTATGATTATACGGTGTCCGTGTTTGCAATGATCGGCACGGCCCTGCCGTCGTTCTTCCTTTCAGCGCTGCTGATGAACGTGTTCTCCATCCAGCTGCGCTGGCTGCCGCTTCAGGGCCTGACCACGGCAACCAAGGTGTTCCTGCCGGGCCAGGGATTTGAGGTATTTCTGGACAAAGTATGGCACCTGGTCCTGCCGATCACGGTGTTGGTTGTGTTGGGCATCGGCGGCACGATGAAGTTCACAAGAACGAATATGTTGGAAGTGCTCAACTCCGACTATATCCGCACCGCCCGCGCAAAGGGGCTTTCGGAGCATACGGTCGTATACAAGCATGCGTTCAAAAACACGATGATCCCGTTGGTGACCTCGCTCAGCGGCATGTTGCCGAGCCTGTTTGGCGGCGCGATGATTACCGAAACGGTATTCGCGATTCCCGGCATCGGTTATATGGCGCTGCGCGCGACCCAGCAAGGCGATATCCCGTTCATTATGGGCTATAACATGTTCCTTGCCATTCTTACGGTTCTCGGCATGCTGATCTCCGACTTGATGTACATGGTCGTAGACCCGCGCGTAAAACTGAAATAAGGGAGGTGCGTTATGGAAAACAAGGTTCCTTTTGAAGAAACGAACAAGCCGGAAGAAACGCTGCCTCACCACAGCTATACGGATCTTGTGGAGGACGAAGTCCTTCAGCAGGAAGCTGAGAGCGCAGAACAACACAGCTATACCGATATTTCCGGCGATGAGATCATCGTGGAGGAAAACTTCCGCGTCATCTCACCAGGCCGCATGGTTGCAAAGCGCTTTTTCCGCAGCAAACTTTCCATTGCGGGCCTTTGCATGATCGTGTTCGTGTTCCTGTTCTCCTTTGTGGGCCCGCTGATTACGGACGCTGTGTGGGGATATGGCGAAACGCAGATGTTCAAAATTGAGCGCGTTTCCGACATGGTCTCCAAGGGCGATTTCTATGCGGCGGACGGCAAGGAATATACTTACTACGACCGCTCGCAGTCCATCGTAAGCTTTAAGGCGCCGCCCTCCAAGGATCACTGGCTGGGCACGGACACCTCCGGCTTTGATATTTTCGTGCGCCTGATGTACGGCGGCCGCATTTCGCTTGTGATTTCGTTCATCGTTATCTTCCTGGAAACGATCATCGGAATCGTGCTCGGCGGCTTTGCAGGGTACTTCGGCAAGTGGGTCGATCAGGTTGTGATGCGCGTTGTCGACATCTTCGCCTGCCTGCCGGGCATGCCGATCCTGCTGATCCTTTCTGCTGCCATCAGCTCTATTGAGAGCATCCCCGCAGAGCACCGCATTTATTACCTGATGGCATTCCTGACCCTGATGGGCTGGACGGGAGCTGCGCGCATCGTGCGCGGTCAGATCCTGATGCTGCGCGAACAGGAATATATGCTTGCCGCCGAAACCACTGGCCTTTCGGCTACGCATAAGATTTTCAAGCATCTGATTCCAAACGTCATGCCGCAGCTGATCGTTTCCATGACGCTGGGCCTTGGCGGAATCATCCTGTATGAGTCCACGCTTTCCTATCTTGGTTTGGGCGTTCCCTTCCCGCGCGCCGCATGGGGCTCCATGATCGCGCTGGCGGATCCTTCCAAGGGGCAGGAAATTCTGGCGAACTATCCGAACATGTGGGTTCCCGCAGGCATCCTGATCATCGTTACGGTGCTGGGCTTCAGCTTCATCGGCGATGGCCTCCGTGATGCGTTTGACCCGAGAATGAAGAGGTAGCGCTATGGCAGTATTAGACAAGTTCAAGAAAAAGAAGATTCAGGGTGTTGACGATACCGAGTACCTGACGCTGCGCGACGAACGGCGCATCAGCAAGGAAAACGCGAAGATTACGCGTGAGTTTGAGCGCAACAAGGCGCGCAAGAACGTGCCCGAATCGGAATACCTTTCCCAAATGCGGGACAGCAGGAACGTTGTTGAGTTCGATGATCTGCACACGTATTTTTATACCGATATCGGTACCGTGAAGGCGGTGGACGGCGTAACCTATGACGTGCCGCAGGGCACCACGGTGGGGATCGTCGGCGAATCCGGCTGCGGAAAATCCGTTACTTCGCTCTCGCTGATGCAGCTTGTGCAGGCGCCGCAGGGGCAGATCGTCTCCGGCGAAATCCGATATCTTGCAAGCGATGGAAAATGCTACAACATCGCAAAGATGCCTAGAAGCGAGATGCTGCATATCCGGGGCAAGGAGATCTCCATGATCTTCCAGGAGCCGATGACAAGCCTGAACCCGGTGTTCACCATCGGCGAGCAGATGGACGAGGTTGTGCTGCTGCACGAAGAAGGCGCAACGGCGGAAAGCGCAAAAGCGCATTCCATCGAGATGCTTCAGCTCGTCGGCATCGCCATGCCGGATAAGGTGTATGCAAGCTATCCGCACGAGCTTTCGGGCGGCATGCGGCAAAGGGTCATGATTGCAATGGCGCTTTCCTGCGGCCCCCGCCTCATCATTGCCGATGAGCCCACCACAGCGCTGGATGTTACCATTCAGGCGCAGATTCTTGACCTTTTGCGCGGCATTAAGGATAAGATCAACGGCAGCATCATGCTCATCACGCACGACCTTGGCGTTATCGCGGAAATGGCGGATTATGTCGTGGTCATGTATGCGGGCCGCATCATTGAAAAGGGCACCGTGCGGGAGATCTTCCACACGCCGAAGCATCCGTATACCGTTGGCCTGATGCGCAGCAAACCGAGCGTAAACAAAGCGGTGGATCGGCTTTACAGCATCCCGGGGCAGGTTCCGAACCCGATCAACATGCCCAACCACTGCTATTTTAAGAACCGCTGCGAAAAGTGCACCGAAAAGTGCGGCGGCGAATATCCGCCGATGCTGCAGTTCTCCCCCACGCATTTTGCCGCCTGTTACCTTTACGAGGAAGACCGGGATGCGGTTTACTTTGATGCGCTCACGGGCAAAAAGAGCGAATGAGGAGGTAGAAGATGGAAAACGATAATCTGTTGGTAGTAGAAAACCTGAAAAAGTATTATCCCATTAACGCCTCCGTTCTGGGAAAGGCAAAGTCCTTCGTGAAAGCGGTGGACGATGTGTCCTTCACCATAAAGCGCGGCACGACGATGGGCCTTGTGGGTGAATCCGGCTGCGGCAAAACCACAGTCGGCCGCACAATCCTGCGCCTGCATGACGTAACCGGCGGCACGGTTATGTTCAAGGGACGCGATCTTGCGAAGCTTTCCCAAAAAGAACTCCGCTCGCTGCGTCCGCATATGCAGATGATTTTCCAGGATCCTTATTCCAGCCTTTCGCCGCGTATGCCTGTTGGCGAGATCATCGGAGAAGCCGTGCGCACGCACAATATCGTGCCGAAATCCCAATACCAATCCTACATCCGTAAGGTCATGAAGGATTGCGGCTTGCAGCCCCAGTATTTTTACCGGTACCCGCATGAGTTTTCCGGCGGGCAAAGGCAGCGCATCTGCATCGCCCGTGCCGTGGCGCTCAACCCGGAATTCATCATTTGCGATGAACCGGTCTCTGCACTGGATGTTTCCATCCAGGCGCAGATCATCAATTTGATGAAGGACCTGCAAACGCAGTTCGGGTATACGTACCTGTTCATTTCCCACGACCTTTCCGTTGTGGAGCACATTTCGGATACCATCGGCGTGATGTATCTGGGCAATTTGGTTGAAACGGGCGATAAGGCCAAGATCTTCGCCAACCCGATGCATCCTTACACCAAGGCGCTGCTGAGCGCGGTTCCGATGCCGGATCCGGACATGAAGATGAACCGCATTATTCTCAAGGGCGACATCCCCAGCCCGGCCAATCCGCCTTCCGGCTGCAAATTCCGCACACGCTGCCAATACTGTATGGATGTTTGTGAAAAGGAAGTGCCGCAGTTCAGGGAATACGAGCCGGGGCACAGGGTGGCATGCCACCTGTATTCACAGGAATGAACCCGAAGGTGAGGGAAAATGTGAAAAAGCGCCGTAAGGATGACTTCGTGGACGATGGGCGCGTGATTGCGGACATGAGCATTGACGGCATGCCCGGCACGATTTCCCGGCGCCGGCGGAAGCCTCCCGTGCCGTTCGGCACCGTGAGGGAAGAGCCGGAACCGGTCAAGCTGACATGGAAAGAGCGAATTTCCGCTTACGGCGGCGCATACGCCGCGTATGCCCTGTTTGGCCTTGTGATGTTCGGCGGGCTTGGCCTAGTGATCTGGCTTTGGCTCAGATGAATGCAAGTTGAAGCATAGAACAACGATGAACGGAGCCGCGCGCGCAAGCAAGCGGCTCCGCTTTGCTGTTTTTGCAGGGGAGGATTCGGACTGCACAGGACGAAACAAAACACAGGAGGGTGCATGGAAATCAGAGAATACAGGGAATACAGGGAAGAGGAACTCCTCAGCCTTTATGCCAGCGTTGGTTGGACGGCATATACCCAGCATCCCGAAACACTAAGAGCGGGGTTTGCAAATTCTCTTTTTACCCTCGGCGCTTACGATGGACAAACGCTGCTGGGCATCATCCGTACCGTTGGCGACGGCCATACCATCGTGCTGATCCAGGACATTTTGGTGTTTCCGGAGCATCAACGGAAGGGCATCGGCTCCAAGCTGATGCAGGCTGTGCTGGAAAGATTCCGTAACGTGCGGCAAATTGAGCTTGCGACGGATGATATTCCCGCCAATATTGCCTTTTACGAATCTCTGGGATTTCGGAAAATGTCCGAAATTGGCTGCTGCGCATTCATAAGGCTTTGATGGATTGTGGGTACGGTTGGTTGCCCGGCGCCATCGGCATATGGAAAAAGAAGCCTGATCCCATCTCAAAAACGGGCCGGCTGTCATAGCGGCGCGCAAATCATGTTATCAATACAGGCGGAGAAACCCCGGGGTAAATTTACCCGGGGTTTTGCATGCTCCATGCTCTGCTGAACGGTGAAAACCGACAGAACTCGCGTGAAACAGTTTGCACAAACGGTCTTGCAACGGAAAGTTTGCATATGCTTGAAGCATATAAGATAGTAGGCAGCAAAATGAGAAAGGAAATGGACTGTATGAACGATTTTTTCACCTGGACGATTCTTGCAACTTACGCCGGCGCGACACTGGCAACGACACTCGTGACGCAGCTTCTGAAAGGGATTGGTTTCATTGACCGCATCCCGACGCGGATCTTCAGCTATGTGATAGCGTTGATCATCCTGCTGGTAGCCACGTTCTTCACCGGCGCGCTTACGTGGAATACTGCCGTATTGTGCGTGGTGAATGCCGTGGTGGTGAGCCTTGCGGCCAATGGCGCGTTCGATGCGGTGACTGCGAAACATACCAACGATTGACAAGGGGGCACACGCCAAATCTAGCGGGCCGCAGCCTTTACGTTTTCGGGTGCTGAGGAGGCGGACAAAGTTTGCGGCCGGACATAGCCGAAGAAGCGCTGCCTTTTTCGGAAAAGGAGACGCAAGGGAACGGGTGGCGCTTTCCCAAAAGAAAAACGTCGGAACAAAGCGAACATTGTTCCGACGTGGAGAAGGACACGAGTTTAATACAAAATGCACACGGTAGCCTTGTTCCCGTTTGTTCCGTTTGCTTTGTGCACACCCTTGGTTTTTCTTTATTCGTGTGAGAGCGTGAACACACCCTCACCGCAATAACAGAGTGGAGCAGAGCATTAAAAGGCTACGCCGGGAATGCAGTTTCCACACAATCCGGATCTTGCCGAAAATTGCTCCCGGTGGAGTTAAAGGCTTAGAGCAGGGCGCTTGACATTGCTACTAGTCGGCGAGTATGCCCGTTTGACGCTTACGGAAGGACACAACATTAAGTTGAACGATCTTAATTGCGAGATTAAAAATCAGTATCGTTGAATTGATACTCTTCCCGCTTTCTGCTTAATCACCTAAGAATCTAGTTTGCGGAAAGTGTATATAGCTCCTCAATACTCATGCCGAATCGACCCTGAACGTTATCTTTAAAGATAGTTATTGGCATATTCAAAAAGTCATCACCCTGCGTACTAAAGGCTTCGTTGAGCGCCGAACGGAAAGGCTCAATACTTTGCGGGTCATAATCGAGTTTGTCAGTAGCAGGGTAATAGCTAAAAATTATCTCGGTGCCGTCCTTCTCCAAAGAAATGTAATAAACATCTTCCTTTTCAAAATATAAAATAGACAGATTATAGCCTTTTACATCAGTGTCAATATACTCCATACTCCAGTCAAGCTTGTTCTCAGCATCGACATTATCATCCCATTGCGGTTTATGTATGGAAAGCTCCATGCAGCCCTCCTTGTAAGTATAAGTACCCCTATAATCAATAAATTCAAATCCGTGTTTTTCATACGATGATTGCAGTACGATAGTTTCATCAAAAGGCATGTTATAAAGAATCTCGACAGGAATTCCTAAGGCCTCATGAATCATATCGTTGAAGAAACGAAAGGGGGTGAGCAGCACATCTTCTTCGTTCATATCGACAAAGGCTTCCCGCACAACTGCCTCCAGGCTTGCGCGGTCAGAAAAGCTGTTTGGCTCATCGAGATCGTAGACATAGGTATAATTATCCTCAGTTTTTACATTAAAAAGCCACGCGACGTAGGCGTTATGCTCAGGATAGAAACCTATAGCATTTTTATAGCCAGTCTCCGCGTCGGTAACAACAACGATGCAATTGCCCCAATCTGGTCTCGACGGATTACCCCACTCGAGATGATTGATGCGTATGTCATACTTGTCTGTTTGATACAACGCCAGTTTGTCATCATCGTTGAAGTCAAAGCCCAACTCGGCAAGGGTAAAGGCCACATCAAAATCGGCTTGTTCGAGGTTTGCGCGGATATCCGCAAGCGGAAAGTAGTTCCCAATCTGGCTACCCTCAAGGTATAGACATTTTAGGCTAGTGAGGGCTAAAAGCGGCGTAGGGTCTGCGATTGTGGAATGATTCAGTATCAAGACACGGAGATTGGTCAAACTGGCAAGCGGAGCATAGTTTTCTGCCGTGCAGCCGGTGAGTATCAATGCTTTTAAGTTGGTCAGATCTGACAGAGGTGCAATATCGGTGATTGCGTTGCCGGATAAATCAAGGCTTTCGAGGCTTGTAAAGTTCTCCAATCCGGCGATACTGCTAATAGGTTCTTTTTCCGATATATATTTCTGCCACTCCTCATAAGCGAGGTTCAAACTTGTCACAGTTTTCGCTTCCGCTACCGTAATATCACCACTGGGTTTGCCCATCGCACCACGCACTATCACCTCAAGCGTTGGGTCGGCAATGGTAACAACGCTAGTCGTCGCCATTTCTGTCTGCGTTGGTGTTGGTAATGGTGTTGATAATGGTGTTGTCGAAGTCGGTGTGCCACATGCCACAAGTGAAGTGAGCAGCAGCAGGGCGAGCAATGCGGGCAGGGCCTTTTTCATTTGGCGAATCCTCCTTTTCTATTCAAAAGCCATAATATTCCTCTATCAAATTACTACACAACAAATATCTTTGCATCGTTGTCGATTTCCCAAATACTGATATCTTCCATCAGGTGTCCATAAATGCGGCAATAGTATGAAGCCAGGGTTTCGGAATTGCTCGTCCTGATATCTTTTTTAATCGCGAGTATTTTGCGTGTGCCTTCTGGCAAACTACGCATATATAAGACTGCCACATTAAGGGTTGACATCTTGGCACTAGGCACATTGTTATCATTCATCCAGGTATAGTTTTTTATATAAGTTATGTCGGAACTGCCCGAGGTGCCGGGCCAATTCTGACAAGGATATGTGATTCTCTTTACATAACTGTTTAACGAGCCCTGATGTGTCAGATGTTCATCTCCAAGTTTATTATATACCACTTGGTTGCCGTTCTCAAGATTCACCTGTAAATTGTGTATAATAAAGAGCGCAAGTAAAATAGCTTGCTCCCTTTGTTTACGCATTTTTATAGTGGAATTATTTCGTTATTTCCTTTCCGCTTTTGAACCGAAACACGATACTGCCATCCCGCTGAATGATCGCAATGGCGTAGTGATGATAGCCGGAATCGTCCTCGCGACCTATAAGGAATTTCAAGCCGTAGATGGCAGCGGCATTCCCGATTGTACCCTTCTCGGGAAAGCTGTTATAAGCAGCAGTGATACACCCTTTGCCAGTTTCATTAAAGCATTAAATGCGACAGACTGGGTGCGTCATGGCCACGAGCAGTTCTCAGGAGCTCCCGATGGGAAGTGCCCATATTGCCAGCAACCATTACCGGAAACCTTCGAGAGCGATATCGTTGCTTGCTTTGATGCGCAGTACCAGCAGGATATTGACGCCCTGAAAAAGTTGAAAACTGCTTATCGGGAATCGGCTTTATCCATACACAGTATTTTGAAAGCAAACATGGAGGACGCGTTTCCCAAGCTCGTGCTGGCGGAATACAAGGCAAAGCTCGCACTGTTCGAGTCAACTGTTAAAGTGAACCTTCAGCAAATTGAGGACAAAATAAATGTGCCTGCGTCTGCTGTCACGCTTGATAACATTCAGGTTATCATCGATGAAATAAACACACTGATTGCTCAGATGAATCGACAGATTCGGAATAATAACGACGTTGTTAATGCGAAACAGCAAAAGCAAGCTGAGTGTAGAACTAAAGTATGGGAATATATCGCATTCCTTCTGCAGTGCGAGGTATCAAGCTATAAAACCAGCAAAAAAAATTTAGAGGATGCCATTCTCGACTTGGGCAGAAAAGCCGATACCTGCCGCCGCGCCTCCCAGACGCTGCGGGATGAAATAAATGTGCTAAATCGGCAGATCGTAAATACAAAAGCAGCCATAGATAGCATCAACGCCATGCTCCGTGACTCTGGATTCCAAGGATTCAGCATTCGAGAAAAAGCTGGAGTGCCAAATATATATGAAGTGGTTCGACCTAATGGAGATATTGCTGAAAACCTGAGTGAAGGCGAGCGCAATTTCATAGCTTTCCTGTACTTTTATCATCTTGTGCGCGGCAGCGACAGCGCCGATAGTGCAGCCAAGGACAAAGTTGTGGTTATTGATGACCCGGTATCGAGCATGGACAGTAGCGTTCTGTTTATCGTTGCGGCACTTGTCCGCGAGATGATTGAGGTCTGTTATAACAGCGGCAGCTACGTTGATACTAAAGTTACTGGTACATACATCAAGCAAATATTCGTGTTGACGCACAATGCTTACTTCCATAAGGAAGTCACATACAATCAGGCGAATCGATATCAGTGGGTATCCTTCTATTATATCGGCAAGCTGGACAACCACTCCACAATAAAGCTGTGTACCCGTAAAAACAAGACCGAGCTTGAGAACTTCAACCCTGTCCAGAATTCGTATGCCGCTTTGTGGAGCGAATACCGCGAGGTGCAGTCACCGATACCCGTATTAAATGTAATCCGCCGAATTCTGGAGTATTACTTCTTGCAGATATGCGGCTACGATGGCACCAATATGCGGAAAACCATACTCGAGGATCACAAGGAGCAATTCATCCAGCCCGGTAACGACGGACAGCCAGATTACACACAGTTCCACATGGCGGCGTCTATGCTTTCATATCTGAGTACGGGCACTACCGGAATCGTCGACGGCCTGAACTTCGTGGACGACTGTATGGACGTTGAGCAGTGCCGGGAAACATTTGAGATGATTTTCACCCTGATGAATCAGGGACAGCACTACAGAATGATGATGGGAATCAAGGAATAGTGTTTGGTTATTAATGTCATTAAAGAAAATAGTAGTATGTAAATACATTTGATGACGAGAGACAGAGAGATTGCATATATTTTTAATTTGCCTGATGTAGTTGACATTATTCGGCCAGCAGTATATAATGGTATAATGACCACAATGTATGTAAGGTATTGCGAGGTGCAAGATGGAATATATGACAATCCAAGAAGCAGCTGAAAAATGGGATATTACAGAACGTCGTGTTCAAAAGCTCTGCGTTGAAGGCCGTTTAGCAGATGCAAAAAAGTTCGGTAGGCAGTGGGCAATCCCCACCACCACCGTGAAGCCTTCTGATGCCCGTGTTAAAAGCGGCAAGTATGCAAAAGCACCAGCCTCTTCAGAAGCGGACCACAAAGAAATAAAAAATGAAATGTTAGGTGCACAGATGATTACTACAAACGATAAGCCAGGATTTTCACCAGAAGATGTTCTGGAACAGATAAACTATACGGAAATTGCAAAAATGATTCCAAACGATACATACGACTTTGTGGACTTATTCTGTGGCTGCGGCGGAATGTCTTACGGCTTCCATAAAATGGCCGAGTTTACTGGCAAGCTGCGCTGGGCAGGTGCCGTTGATATTGATAAGCACGCCATAGACACCTATGCAAGGAACTATGGCCACGAGCCTTCAAATATCAACCTGGCCGAAGAAGACGTCGATGTGATTAAGCAGTCGCTCGACCTAGATGAACGCAATGCACTGATCCTTATCGGGTGTGCTCCGTGTCAAGGGTTTTCTGCTCATAGAAAGAAGGACCATAGTGGTCCTGACTCCAGAAATACTCTGGTAGGCAGATTTGCAGAAATCGCCGTGGCTATGCAACCGAAGCTGATCATTATGGAGAATGTTCCTGACCTGCTTGCCAAGAAGCACTGGAACAATTATCAAGCGTTTAAGAACACGGTTGAAGCAGCAGGTTATCATATCGCAGTGAAAATCTTAAATATGGCAGATTATGGTACACCACAGGCAAGATTTCGTACGGTTCTTTTGGCGTCCAGGGACTTTATTCCGACTCTCCCTGAGCCGGTCTTTAAGCCTGATCAGTACAGAACCGTGCGCGACGCAATTGGTAACCTTCCTCCTCTTGCTGCTGGGGGAAAAGATCCTGACGATCCGATGCACATGACATCCAAGCACCGTAAGGAAACGATCGACATCTTAAAGCAGGTGCCAAAAGACGGTGGCAACAGACCACGCGGCGTAGGGCCGCAGTGTCTGGATAAGGTCGAGGGTTTTTATGACGTGTACGGAAGACTTGCTTGGGATAAGACAGCAGTTACCATTACGGCAAGGTGTAGAACACCTTCCTGTGGTAGATTTATACACCCCGAGCAGGATCGAGGTCTGTCAGTAAGAGAAGCGGGGCTTTTGCAGGGATTCCCAGCAGATTTTTATTTTGAGGGCCCATTTGATGATAAGTATAAACAGATAGGAAATGCAGTCTCTCCAATTTTCTCCACGCGTATTGCTGGGCATGTGCTTACAATGCTAGCAGGCCAGAATCTGGGGGATATAGAGGAAACAATAGATAAACCATATTTTAGCTCCTATAGCGGGATGATAGCCCACGTAAAAAACCAGAGCTCAGAAAGTAAGGAGTGACCATGGAAAGAGAATACAAATTAATCGATTGTTTCTGTGGGGCGGGTGGACTTTCTCTCGGTTTTGAAAAGGCAGGATTTAAAGTCCTGTACGCCTTTGATTTAGATGAAGCTTCCATCAACACATACAAGCATAATTTACAATACCACCACGGTCAGGCATTTGTACGCGACATCTATAACGTGAGCAAGAAGAGCATCGAAGAGGATCTCGGGCATGAGCTTGGTGAAATCGATGTGGTTATCGGTGGCCCACCCTGCCAGGGCTTTAGCGTGCAAAGGCGTGGCGATGATAATGACCCACGTAATAACCTGGTTCTTGAATACATTAGAATGATAATAGACATCAACCCACGCTTCTTCGTAATGGAAAATGTCGGAGGTTTGCTGTCACCGAGAGGCATACCTTACCTGACACAGCTGACAGAAAAGCTTGGTGAAGCTAGCTATACCATTCAGCGCCAGACGCTGACCGCTTCAGACTTTGGTATTCCCCAGAGCAGAAAGCGCGTGTTTATTGTTGGCGAGCGCGTGGACTGCGGAGCACAGAAGTTTGAGTTTCCGAAACCGACCAGCGGGCCTGAAAAGACGGTCCGTGATGCGATTTTCGACCTGATGTATAAGTATGAGAACGATATTCCGAATCATAAGTCGGACAAGCTGTCTGCGGTTAACCTGCAGAGGATCCAGGCCATCAAAGAAGGTGAAGGCCGTGACTCTTTACCGGAAGCGCTTCAGCTAGAATGTCATAAGAAGAACATGGGACACCGTCATCTGGACACCTATGGCCGGATGGCATGGGATAAACCAAGCCCGACTATAACAGCACGATTTGATAGCTTTTCCCGGGGCCGGTTTGGCCATCCAGTACTGGACAGAACCATCACGCTGCGTGAAGGTGCTCGTCTGCAGACCTTCCCGGACGATTTTGAGTTTCTGGGAACCAAAGTCGAAGTTGCTAGACAAATTGGCAACGCCGTACCACCGGTACTGGCGGAGAAAGTAGCCGAGCAGATCAAGGCTTGCCTGCAAAAAGAGGATGGTAAAAACAGTAAATAGGATTTATGAAGGAGGTGTAAAGCATGCCAACCACATCTGGCAATAATTCGCTGCATGACTTGTTCTACAAAGTCGTGTCCGAGTACGGCGCAGTATATAATGAAGTTACGAGTAAACAGGAGTTTAGCAATCCGTTTGGCGCTCTCATCCGTCGGGATATCCCCACCAAAATAGCTATGATCCCCGAGCTTGATAGCAATATTTATGTCGTTAAGGGACGACATGGCGCGGGCCGCTGGTCAGCCACGCCCTGGATTGCAATTTATGATAAGCGAATTACGACTTCCGCGCAGAAGGGTGCGTATATCGTCTATCTGGTAAACAAGGACACCAAGGAACTGTATCTGTCTCTCGGGTTAGCCGCCACGGAAGCGGCTATGGGCGATACCGAGTCTTCCCGGTCTGGTTTTGTCAGCATCGCAAGATCTACCGATGCCCGTGCTAATGAAAAGCTCAAGGCCCGCTGTGCGCAAATTCGTAGTGATATTGGTGCGTCCCACTTCTTGTCTGACGGGGCAATCCACACTGGCTCTGAAATCTATGATGCGGCATGCGTTTACTACACCAAGTATACCCTCGACAGCCTCCCGGATGATGAGGGATTAAAACACGACCTTTTGGATTTTGTGGTTTTGTATAAAAAATATTATGATGTCTATGTGGGGGGTGGTAATGTGACAACGCATGTTGACGACCATTGGCCTTCTGGCGCACGCGATACCACAGAGTTTCCGAATGTGGCATTGCAAATCGATGTCTCCCTTCGTGAGCATCTAAAAGCTTTTTGCGCAATGGACGGGGTAGGCTGGACTGATTATGACGGCCAGAACGAGGCAAGCGGACTTGGCGCGTCAGGCTCAAGACTTCGTACCTATCGTAAGATGTATGAGAAGTTTGGCTTGATTTACAGGGAAGAAGATAAAATCAATCTTTCCCGCTTGGGCCAGCAGATCGCTGCGCTCGAATCCGACCTTGACGCGCAAAAAGAAGCAGTCCTGAATAAGCTGCGTATAACTGCCATTGATATCCTTTCCCGGTATCAGCTGCGAAACCCCGTAGAAGACTATGGCCTTCCTAGAAGCTGTGACGTTCTTCCAAGCATCGTGATCTGGAAAGCCATGATGATGCTTGACGGAAAACTGCATTATGAGGAAATGAATAGGGTCATCCTTCGCGTCATGCGGATGGCGGATCTTGATGAGGCCATTGAAACCATCAGGACGGCGCGTGATCAGTATGGTAACTACTCTGGAATTTCAGCCAGTGTGCTTGATGGCGCGCTTGGAGCGACCGTGCACACTGAGCAGGTGCCTGCGCGTATTGCTCCGTGGTTCTCGTTTGTCGGATGGGGCGGACTCATTATTGAGCAGAATGTGGATTCAAATGGCTTTAGAAATCTTAAAAAGGAGTCCATTCCGCTTATTGAAAAGATCCTGGAAAACCCGCCAACCTATTATGAGGCAAAAGACGAGGAAGATTGGTTGAACTATTATATCGGAAGCGCTATGGATGTTGAGGAAGAGAAGGAAGAGGAACCGACCGTGAGCGAAAAAGCTGAGTCTGCTAAAAAAGTATTTACTCCGCACGACCCGCGCGGAGTACAGCCCTGGCCGTTTAACCAAATCTTATTTGGTGCGCCTGGCACGGGCAAAACATACTCAACCGCTGAGTACGCTGTAGCTATTGTTGAAAAACGTCTGGTTTCTGATACGCAGACCTCGGAGGAAGAGCGTAAAGCTCTTATGGTAAGGTATAACGACCTCGTTGACCGTGGCTTTATCACATTTACAACATTCCATCAGAACTATGGATACGAAGATTTTATCCAGGGCATCAGACCTAAGACAAAGGCCGGTACGGTTTCTTTTGAGCAGGTCGATGGCGTATTCAAGAGGGCTGCCGATAAGGCTCTGGACGATCCCCATAATAACTACGTTATTATCATCGATGAGATCAACCGCGCCAATATCTCGAAGGTGTTTGGAGAACTGATCACACTCATTGAAGAGGATAAACGCTGGGGCGAGCTGAACCAGCTGTCGGCAACATTGCCTATGGGTGAAACTTTTGTGGTTCCGAACAACCTTTACATCATCGGAACTATGAACTCGGCTGATAAGTCTATTTCCCTTATCGACACCGCGCTCAGACGCAGATTTTCGTTCATTGAGATTCCGCCAAAGGAAGAGCTTGTTGGCGACAGCATCTTAAAACAGGTTATGCACGATTTAAATGAATACCTGAACAAGGAACTTCGTAATACAGACCTGTTGATTGGGCACGCCTATTTTATCAATAAGACAGCAGACAACCTTATTGAAATCTTGAATAACAGTGTTATCCCTCTGCTGTACGAGTACTTCTACGATGACGAGGCTAAGGTCAAAAAAGCACTGGATTGTTTGAAAAACACCGAATATGAGCTAAAGGCAAAGCCATTAGGAAGAGTGCGCGTACAGAAGAAGGTTTCTCATGATTAACGCTTTTGAGTTTCAGAAAGTAAAAACCTCTATGCTACCGAGTACCTGGCGAGAAGACGGTGCGTTGGAGGAACTGGAAAAGTTCCTGCAGAGCAACTGGGAACAGCGCGGCATCTTCTATTCTGATAAGGAGGTCAGCAGTCGCCAACAGTTTATTGACTTTGATCGCAGGGATGGTTTCAAGACCCAGAACTATATTGGAACCATTACATTCCGTGGTGAGCAGCTAAACATCTTCCCGAAAATTTTTAAAGAGGACGAGGATGACTATAATGCCAGCAAGCTCAACATACATGAACTGATCGATGACCTGATTATGTGGCTGGGTTACTGCGACAAATTCAACTTTCCCTTTGTATCCATGAAGGGAGAAATGGATGACACAGAAACTTTCCTGGAGTTGCTTATCACGGTTTATGTCCATTACGTTAAAGCAGCCGTAGATCGCCAGCCTTTTTTTCGATACGAGGAAGTGGAAGAAGTCGGTGGTACGCCCAAAGGCAAAATCGATTTTAAAGATTATGCTACAAGGAAATATCCTGCCAGCCAGTGGAACAAGCTCCAATACACCTATTCCAACTTTGTGTTTGATAACATGCTCAATCGGATTATAAAGTGTACCTGTAGGATGCTAGACGGAATAACTACTCAGATCAACAACCATCGTATCATCCACAATATTCTGATGAAGCTTGGCGATGTGACAGATACTAACTGCATGCCTTATGATTGCGACGCGGTCCATCTGAATGCACTGCAAGCAAATTACACTATTATTCTCAGCATGAGCAAGGTGTTTCTGCTGAATAGGGTGTCGTCTAAAAACATGGGTGTGTCGGAGACATTTTGCTTCCTGTTCCCGGCGGAGCTGCTCTTCGAAGGCTTTATTGGTGGCTTTATGCGCGAAGCTTTCAGCGATCGGGTGAAGCTATACACGCAGACTAGAGATCTATTCTTGACTGAACTCGTGGTAGACGGCGAAGTTATCGGGAACCGCTTCCAGCTAAAAGAAGATATTGTTGTCCAGGCTGACGATGCCATTATTGTCCTTGATACCAAGTATAAAGAAATTGACCGTCTTGATAGAATCAAGAAGGACAGCGACCGGCTAGGAATTACTGATGCCGACATGAAGCAGATGGCAATCTACGCAAACCGTAGAGGCGCAAAGCGGATGTATCTTCTTTACCCTCTTTACCGTAGCACGATGCCCGAAGAGACTGAGGTTATTTTTAATATTATTGATGGCAGGGGTGACGCTGCTGTAAAAATTCCACTTCAGATCTTACAGGTGCCATTTGCCTTTGGCGACGATGCAGAAAAAACCAAGAAGCTGTTACTTGATATCCTTGGCAAGACAGTTCAGGCACAATAAAGAATAAAAATAGTTAGTAATATATTACGAGGTTACATCTACTATGTCTGATGTGTTTTCTAAAGACAAACGGTCAGAAATAATGAGCAAGGTTCGCTCATCTGGTAACCGCAGTACAGAGCTGCAACTTATAGCATTTTTCAAAGAAAACCACATAACAGGGTGGCGGCGGCACTATAACGTTATAGGACACCCTGATTTTGTGTTCAAGGAGCGGCGCATAGCTTTATTTGTCGATGGCTGTTTTTGGCATGGTCATGATTGCAGGAACACTAGACCGAGTGAAAATGCTGAATATTGGCAGAAGAAACGGGAGCACAATATCCAGCACGATTTAAAAATAATGCACCATTTTGAAGAGCGAGGGTGGCGGGTAATCAGAATTTGGGAATGCGAACTGAAAAAGAAGAACAAACCAATACTGATTGAAAAACTGAGTGACCTTTCCATCAGCCTTTAAGCGTAAGAAAGGTTGATGAGAATGGTGTGCTGACGGAGTATGTTCTACGGACCTGCCTTTGTTGGCGGTTCAAGATTCAGTGGAAATATCATATGGAAAACGGCAGATAAATCATTCTATGCTTCGGTTGAATACGTTGAACGGGGTCTTGACCCCATGACGACGAACTTGCTTGTCGCTAGAGCGGTCGGACAAGGCCATTACTTTGAGATGAGGTTAACCGCATCTTGCGTATCGTCGATACGAAAATTACATTTGATGACATTTTAGACATTTCAATGGAAAAAACGGCTGGCAAATGGAACCTTTTAATTTTGCCATACCTTTTAATTATTTACTTTTTGATGAGCCCAGAGGGTAAGTAACTGACTCCGTAGCTCGTCGAAGTACTACAACTTCATAAAGCAATTAGAGGCTTTGAAGTCAGCGTTTGACCCCGAAAGCCTTTGTTTTCAGCCTTTTTCGGCGCATTTGCGCCTGAGAAGGCTTTTTCTATTTGTATCAAAATCAGCAGGAACATAGAGCCTGCCTGTGGTATAGGAGAGTTTCTGCTCTAATTTCCAATATTCCCGTTTGCCGAGTGCACACCCTATGCACACCCCCATGTTACCGTTTGCCGGAGTGCAAGCATGATCCACCCATATGCTCCGCAAAAAGAGCTTTTTTCTTTGCACTCTACAAACGGCAGAAAACAAAAAGGCCGTTAGAAAGCCTTGAAATAAAGACATTCTGACGACTGCGTGTGCAAAATAAAAACGCCAGCATTGTATCAATACTGACGTTCTTATATGGCGGAGAAGGAGGGATTTGAACCCTCGCGCCAGTCACCCCAGCCTACTCCCTTAGCAGTGGAATAAAAACGCCCTAATTTACTGGCTTTTTTGGCTCTTTGTACGTTGCGCTGCCGTTATCGATTTTGTTAACCGCATCACGCGCCGCTCCGCTATCCGGGTGTATGTACCGTTGAGTGGTTGTAAATTTTGTATGACGCATAACCCTTTGTATTATCGAGGGCGGGATTGTTGCATCACTGGCCAGCTCTGTTCCGGTTGTGTGGCGGCATGAATAAGGTGTCAATTTACGGCATCCCCATCGAGTCATTGCTTCCCGGAATGCATCGTAAAACGCATCGCGGCTCATCACAACAAGTTTATCCCCTTCGGCAGCATCGCACAGCGTCTCAAGTACGGGCACAATCGCATCCGCAATCAAAATTGGCTTTGTCTTGCGCTCTTTGGTTTTTATGCCGCATCCCACAATCTCACGATCATCCCAATGTATCATTCCCTTTTCCAATTTTAGAAGCTCGCCCGGCATCATCCCGGAGTAGATCATCACAAGCACATAGCAAGCATATATATCCCCTGATGCATACGCAGCCCAAATATTATTAATCTCTTCTCGGTTAAACGGTTGCCGCTCTTTTTCTTCCAGCTTCGGGATAATGATATATTGCGCAAGGTTTGATGGGACATCACCTTGAGCGCAGGCGCGTTTATAGAGGTGCGATAACAGGTTTTTAACATCTCGCGCCGTGTAATGCGTAGGTGCTTCACGATCAATTACGGCCTGCAAATCTGCTATTGTAAGCTCTGCAATCTCAATATCCGCTATCTGTTTGAGCCTTGCCCATGCGATTTTGTATGCGCCCTGTTTAGATTGCGACAGCTCCAGCATGGCAGACTCTGCCCACGGCTCATACAGATTGCGCAACGTTGGAGCATCCTTCTTGCGTTTCTTTGCGAGCTGCGGAACATATTCTAACGCTTCTTTTTTTGTCTTGAATCCGCCTTTGGTGAGCGTTATCCTTGTGCCATTTTTATATATTCCAAGTTCAGCTTGCCATGTGTTTCCGCGCTTTCTGGCATAACCCTGGCCATTTCCGCGCCGTTTCTTTCCGCGCGTTATTTCCTGCTTCGTGCCGCACATAATACAGTATGCGCCATCCGGTACTTCCTGTTTGCATTTTCGGCATATCATCACTTACTACCAAATACAAAAATCGCAGAAAGTCCAATGCAGGAAGCTAACAACAACAAGAAGCCCTTAAGCCTAGTTTTAGGTTTTACATCAATATCATCGCCATAATATTCATTTCTTCCAATTGTATGTGTTATTAAATAATATACAAGTAATGGCGCAGGCATATAAATTATCGACAACAATCCGATTTTTACGGCACTCCATATCGTTTTTGGTACATCGCTGTTTTGTTTGAAAGCGATCAGTACTGCGATAACTGCTGATAGCGCGATCACCCCAGCTATGTGTTTACCTTCTTTTTCTTTTAGGATTTTTGCGATTCCTATTACATCGCGCTCCCTAATCTTTTCAGGCAAAAAATAATCATATTCCTTTATCGTTTCACAAGCCCGATTCCATGCAGCTTCCTTATCATTTTTCACTTGCGCATTTTGGCTGTTTTCGTTCACCGTAGAATCCTCCTTATGAACCTATTTTTCATCGTTTCCCTGATCCTGCTCCCTTTCAACCTTTTGCTCCCGCTTATTCGCTCTTTTTACGATCAGCAATCCAATAATGCCCATAATAATGCATAACACTATTGTTGAGTACAATTCGTTTGTTGGCATTGTGTACTTACCGCCTGCTGCTGACGCGCCTATGCTTCCGCCTATCCACTTCGCCGGCAATGTTAATACCGATAACCAAATCAATGTTTTACCAAACTTCTTCATGTCGTTACCACAATTATATTACGCAAGCTGATCCAAAATTTCTTATGCGGCATCTTTGGAGCTGCGTGACTTATTGCCATAAAACAATTTTGCCACGAGCAATGCTGTGGCAATAACGCCCCAAAACGCAGTAAGAACACCGCCTATATAGTATATATAATTAAATATCTTACCTAACACTGGAATTTCGCAGATTTTCAAAATAATATCAAGATACCATTTTATGATGTTTTTGCAAAAATCAACATCAATAAAAGTGAATAAGATTGTGCTGATTACTGAAAACAGAATTATAAAGAGAATAAACCGTGAGCGGGATTCGTTGTTCTTTGAATATACTCCACAATATATTAGTGCGGCAATTACTGATATAATCAAGGGGAGTGCTATGCCGCACCCAAGATTATACGCATTCTTACACACAAATGAAAACATAAGGGAGACCAAATAATGTTTGAATGTAAGAAGCAGATAAACTGCATAGCGATGAATCAAAGCAAAAGGGAATTGGATTACGTTGAACACGAGCGTAACTACATAATATGTAAATGAATAGAGGCATATGATTTCCATCAATATACGCAACATATAATTATAATCCTCCTAAAAACAAAGCACTCATTGCGCACATCGCGCAACAGAACCGCAGTAACACCAACATTTAAAAATTTTGCCGTTGCAATCCGGCGCGGCTTATCGTAGAATAGACACACGGCGCAAGAACAAACGTTCTAGTTTTGGAAAGGAGAAAACCGTGAAACGCATCTATTTGAACATTCCGCCCGCCCCACACATCCAATACTTTTCTATTTCGCAGCTTCCAGGCTATCTGATTGAGAATGTGACCGCCCTACCAAGTAATCACCCGCGTGTGATGCCTCTGCCTCAAGTTCCGCCTGAGACGGTTCAATGGCTGCGCGAGATGCATAGAATGCAAAACGCAATAATGCAGAACGATCTGCTTTTGAAGCTTGCCGGTAATAGCTGATTAGGGTTTGTTCTTCATTCGGCTCCTGCTCTGCGGGAGCCGAATGAACCCCCAACAAGTCATCTGCGTTTATGTCCAAAATGCTGCACAAACGTTTTATGTCCTTTACACTAGGTTCGCGCTTATCTTTTTCCCAATAATTAACACAGGCTTTGGATACACCGAGAGCTTCAGCAAGATCAACCTGCTTCATGCCTTTCTGTTCCCTTGCCGATACCAATCGATCACCTAACATGTCAATACTCCTTTTTTCTTCCTTAGTATAATTGTACGCCTACAATTTTACACTGTCAATATTTTTGTTATCAAAATGGTAACAAAAATTGCTAAACCCTGTTGACAAGTTAGCATAATGGTAATATACTATACATACAGTAAGCAGTTTGATAACAGGAGGTGATTGTGTGTTCAGAAACATTAGGGCGGAGCAGGCACGTATCGGCATGACGAATGAGGAAATGGCAAAGGCGCTTGGTATATCTAGGCCGACCTATGAAAGCAAGAAAAGAACTGGAAAGTTTACAGCCTCTGAGGCGGCAGCATTGTGCAAGCTGTTCAATGTCAGCTTTGACTATCTTTTTTCAACAGACCAAGCGAGCTAACCGCTTCATCCAGTTAACACCACACTGGGAGGTAAACGTGCTATATCAAACATCGTTAGTTGCCATTATCATTATGACGATATCCGGCATAGGCCTTAGCGTCCTAGGATGGATTGCATACGCGAAAGCGCGTGCTAAAGAACTATTTGAGTTTAGTGTATGGGTTTATGTGGCTTTAAGTATCTTTCAAACCGCGCTTTTGTGTGCGGGGGCGGGATGGTTTCTATCATTCTGTAGGTAGGCTCCGGCTAAATTGTTGATGAATATAGCTTCGGATTGCTTCTACCTCAAAATCGCTAATATTGGAACGCTGCCCTGAGTTACCACTTGCCTTTATTGCGTTTCCGATGTAGTACGCTTTTTGCACTATATCATTAGGCAAAAAAGCAGATGCCCTTCCCAAGGCTGAATAGTACTCATGAGCATTAACGTCTCTGATTGACTGAAACAGCACGGAGCCAAATTGTAACAGGGCATCTCGGCGTTCGGTTTCATAGATTTCTATGCGGCGAAGCGTCAACTCGTGTTTGCGTTGAGCATTGGAGTTTATGAGTACAAGCAAAGCGGAAACCAAGCCGGGCAGGGCGGCGATTAAACCACCGATGATCGCACCGATAAAAGCATCTGACATAATGATTGCCTCCGTTTTTACGGAGATTATACCACAATAGGACATTGTATCAACATGAGAAGCGAAAGAACGACACAAGAAACGGAATTCACGCCAAAGGAAATGGCGATGATACTTCGGACATTATCAGAATGTATCGGGTTCGGCACCGTTGCACCAGTTACAGAAGATTACAATTACCGTTTATCGTTCAAAACTGGAATGTCAAAACTCATTAAACGGATTGCCGATCAGCTAGATTCAATGTAACCACATGACATCGTGCAATGCTTCACGATGTAGGCAGGGAAGGATGGTTACGAAAGGAAAAAGGGCATGTGATTATGCCACACACCCTATTCCGCACATAGTCTCCGTCCGGTTGCATCCTAATGTGTCCCTCTGGTGTACAGGGACAGGAGCGGCGCATAATACCGCTTCTTGGCCGGACAACCGATGACGAATGTGCAACGCACCCCCATCCAGTACTACGGTTGGTTTACCGTGGGAGACGAAGGGAATTTAGCAGGTACTTAATAAGCTTCTCGCTCATAAGTAACCACCTCCTTCCTAAGGGGATTTGCCTACATCATAAAGCATTGCGCGGTGAAAGTAAAGGAGCATGTATGACACTAGACCAGATCAGAGAATCGACAAAAGAAACGCTTTCCGTTGTGGATGTTGCGGAGGCGCTCGGAGCAAATCCGCAAACCATCCGAAACCAGGCGCAGGCAGACCCTATTAAACTTGGCTTCCCGGTCATCTGTCTTGGCGCAAGGGTAATCATTCCTAGAATGGCGTTCCTGTACTTCTTGGAGTACGGACGGCCTACGGGTGGCTGACATGATGGACAAGCAAGCATTCATTGACGGGTACGCAGCAGCGCGCAAGGCGTATTTGCAGCGGGAGCGGGAACGGCAGATTTTAGCCGCAGCGGACTATATCACCTACTGCAAAAGCATTCACAGACAGCAGCGAAATGGGACGTTCAGGGCGAACAGGCCGAAAGGGGTTAAGGTATGAAAGTTCTTGTTGGGATTATGCCAAGCGGTAAAGCAAGGACGTGGGAAGATACATATTCTCGAAACGGAAAAGTAAGAAGCAAGACCTTTCCGGGCATCGCAAAAGCAACGATGCATCCTCTGCGGATCTAACGGACTGCCGGAAGCACACTACATACCACGGAGTAAGGGCGGATTGGGAATCGAGCAGAACATCGTCACGCTGTGCAGAGAATGCCACAGACGATACGACCAGACCACAGACCGCCCGAACATCAGAGAGTTTTTGAGGCAATACCTCATGAAGAAATATCCCGAGTGGGATGAACAAAATCTTTATTACCGAAAGGATAGCCAATGAACAAAGTGATGCTGATCGGGAATCTTGCCAAGGATCCCGAAATGAGAACCACAGGAAGCGGAACGGCAGTTGCCACATTCGATATTGCCGTTAATCGTCAGAGGAAGGACGCGAACGGCAACAGAGCCGTTGACTATTTCCAAATCGTTGCATGGCGGCAGTTGGCAGAGTTGTGCAGCAAGTATCTTGCCAAGGGCAGAAAGGTTGCGGTTGTGGGAGAACTTCAAACGCGCAGCTATGAAGCGAAGGACGGAACGAAGCGACATGTTACTGAGATCGTAGCGAACGAGATCGAGTTCCTTACACCCAAGGGTGAATCAAAGGAACAAGCCAATTTTGCCGAAGGTTTCACGGAGATTGACGGCTCAGACTTGCCATTTTAAGGAGGAAACATGATTACAGTAGTAATGGTGAAGCACCAAGGAAACCCTAAAAAATTCCTGTTTCGGGTACCTGACGGCCACACAATAAAAGATGGGATGCATGTTATCGTTGACACGAAGCATGGCATGCAGGAAGCGGTCGCTATCACAGACAGCATCGACATTGAATCGGAAGAAGCTGCGCGTAAACTATTCCAAGGCGTTACCTTGCCGTTGAAGCGTGTTCTGATGGTTGAGACGAAAGCATGGGAGCCTTTGCTTGAAATTCCGTTTTCGCATAAGCCGTTAGAATTCCTGTTTTAAGCAGGTGTGAGTTATGAAGTATCTGAAAGTCTTTACGGACTTTGCGGGCTGCCTTGAGCCACTCAACCAAGCCGAGGTTGGGAGACTGTTCCTTGCAATGCTTTCATATGCGGCGGACGGAACAGAGCCAGAATTGTCAGGGAATGAGCGTTTCATTTGGCCGACCGCAAAGATGAATATAGACGCATCAGCTAAATCATATGACGCACTTGTTAGCAACGCAAAAACGGCGCGTGACTCTCGTTCTAAGGCTAATCTAAGACGTTCTAAGGCTAAAGCGTCTTATAGTTATGATTGTTTAGCCTTAGAAGAAGACAAAGACAAAGACAAAGATAAAGACAAAGACAAAGAGAATATTATCCCCCCTATTGTCCCCCCTGTGCAAGAATTGCCCGATTCAATCCGAGGGAAAGCGGAAGAATGGCTTGCGTACAAGAAAGAACGCAGAGAGGGATATAAGCCAAGCGGCCTTCGCTCCTTCACCACTCAGGTTAAAAACGCTACGGAGCAATACGGAGCGGCTGCGGTAGCTGAATTGATCGACTTTGCTATGTCCAACGGCTACATGGGGATAACATGGGACAGGCTGAAAGGAGGACGGAATGCAAGCAATCGCGGACACCCTCAAAGACATGTTCCCGGAAATCTCGGCGAAACCATCTGACGAGCGGGAACGCTTGCAGAGAACATGCGATGCAATGAACGACTACCCCGGCAAGCTAACGCTGATTAACTGCCCGGAGTGCAAGAATCGCGGCTATCTCTACCATGTGCGAGAATCTGACTTTTTCGGGGAGAAATACTTATCGATAGCTCAAAAGAACTGCAAGTGCATGGTACAGCGCACCGCGCTTGCGAGGATACGTAAATCGGGACTGGGCGAAACGCTCGACCAATGCACATTTGACACCTTCAAAGCCGATAGTATGTGGCAAACCAAGGTAAAGCAAAAGGCGCAGGAGTTTGTGCGAAGCCCGAAGGGATTCTTCTATATCGGCGGTCAAACCGGATGCGGCAAGACGCACATTTGTACCGCCATGGTTGGTGAGCTGATGAAGATGGGCAAAGACGCGGTGTATATGCTCTGGCCGGACATGGCGGTAAAGCTGAAATCATTGGTCATGGATTCTGACGCTTACGCCAAGGAGATGAAGAGCCTGAAAGAAGTGGATGTTCTGTACATCGATGACTTCTTCAAACCGATCGGCGGCAACAGGCCATCAGATGCGGACATTCGACTGGCTTATGAGATCATCAATGCGCGGTACAATCGCCGCAAGATAACGATCATATCATCCGAGCGGCACATATCCGAAATCGCTGAGATCGATGAAGCGATAGGCGGCAGAATCTACGAGTATGCCAAAGGCTATACCGTGAACATTGCGCGAGACACCTCACGAAACTACAGGCTGAAAGGGATGAGCACGATATGAACCGCGAGGAACGAGAGCAGATAGCAATCTTCAAATGGGCAGAGATGCAAAAAGGGCTGTCACTTCTCCACCACATCCCTAACGGCGGAAAGCGTGGCAAGGTCGAAGCGGCGCGGCTCAAAGCGGCAGGTGTAAAAGCAGGGATACCAGATATATGCTTGCCTGTGCCGCGCAACGGATACGGCGCGTTGTACATAGAACTCAAAGCACCTTCTGACAAGCTGACAGGCGCAAGAAAGGGAACGCTATCGCAGAAACAGCGCGAAGTGATAGACGAATTGCGGAAAAGCGGGAATGCTGTCGTTGTGTGTTACGGAGCCGAGGAAGCAATTAAGACGATCAAGGGGTATTTGAACGATGAAATATCAAATTGTGGCGATAACTGCGGGGTATGAAACGCTAATCGCCGAAACGGATGACACGAAGCGTGCAAAGCGCATCTATACGGACAAGGTTTCGCAAGGTTCGCATATCAGGGTGCGGGTAAACGGCAGGATGCTGCGGATTTTTGAAGCCGACAAGCAATTTATCACAAACAACAAACACAGCATGATAGGGGGTAAATCGTATGGTAAACGAACTTGCAAAGGAAATACATGAGAACGCCGTAGCGCACGGATGGTGGGATGAGCCGCGCAATCTTCTCGAGATTGCCGCGCTGTGCCATTCGGAGATTTCGGAAGCGGTGGAGGAATACCGGGCAGGCAGGCCGCTGGCGTATGTAATCAAGTTCGACGGTGAAACGGCATACTACGAATCCGACATGGAATCATGGGGAGGCAGAAAGCCGGAAGGCATTGCGGTTGAGATGGCTGACTGCTTAATCAGAATCCTTGACTGGTTCGGCCATGAGGGCTTGGATGTTGATGCAATCGTCCGGGAAAAGATGGAATACAACCGAACAAGGCCGTACAAGCATGGAAAGAGGTGTTAGCGATGCCGAAAATCGAGCTTTACCACGATAATTTTCAAAACTTCAAGGGATACGGAATCCCTAAGGCACAGCTTGTAATAGCGGACATTCCGTATAACCTAGGAAAGAATGCATATGCGTCTAATCCTATGTGGTATAAGGGCGGAGATAACAAAAACGGAGAAAGCGACAAGGCCGGGAAGGCGTTCTTTAACACGGACAATGATTTCAGAATTGCAGAATATATGCATTTCTGCAACCGCCTGTTGAGGAAAGAACCGAAGGAAGCAGGGCAAGCCCCGGCAATGATTGTTTTCTGCGCGTTCGATCAGGATGCGATGCTGATTGACTACGGCAAGCAGTACGGATTCAATCACAGCTACCCGATATTCTTCATCAAGGACTATTCCGCGCAAGTTCTGAAAGCAAACATGAAGATCGTTGGAGCAACGGAACATGCGATCGTGCTGTACCGTGACAAACTGCCGAAATTCAGAAACAACGGGCATATGGTGTTTGATTGGTTCAAGTGGCAGAGGGACGACAAGTCAATCTATCCAACCATTCATCCAACGCAAAAGCCTGTATCGGTGCTAAAGCGGTTGATTGAAATCTTCACAGACCCCGGCGATGTAGTAATAGACCCATGCGCCGGGAGCGGTTCAAGCCTTGTTGCGGCGTATGAATTGGGGCGTGATGCATACGGGTTTGAGGTTGACAAGTCATTCCATGCGAAAGCAAAACAGGGAATGATTGAACCCGCGAAAAAGCGCGGACAGCAGATATCGTTCATGGAGGTATAGCGATGCAAGACTACGCCAACAAAGCGGACAAGGAAATCATTGTAGTGCTTGCCGGGTGCATCGGCTATGCAGACGTGCTTGCGGGGCTAGAGTACCGCAACAGCAAGAAAGCGCGGCGCAGTTTGGCAGCGATGCAGAACCATGCGAGCAAGGCATTGGAAGCGGTCATGGACGGCCTTAACCCGGAGCAGGTCGAGGGGCTTATCCGCACGGCAAACGGGCTTGAGCTGATGTGCGTACCGAAGCACAGCCCCGCATCGAAAAAGGACTATTACGTGTGTCCTGTGGATGCATTTGACAGGCTGATGGGCGATGTCGCAAACGCATGCGCGTTTTGTGAGAAGGAAGGAAAAGAGGTAAAGCGCTGCGAACGCCGCAAGGATTTGTTGGCCTGTGGCGTGATACCGTGGGGGAGCAAGGAATGTCCGTATCAGGGATGAAGGGAAAGGAGAAAGGAAATGAGGGGCAGGAGCATTACAGAAACAGAACTTAACAAAGTTCAAATGATGATTAACTCCGGGATGTCGGATGTAGATATTGCATATTGTATGGATTTTTCAGAAAAAACAATAGAACGGATTAGAACGGGTAAACACATATTGCAAAAAAGGAAAATAGCTGCTGAAACGGTCAACACAGAAACAAACGTGCCTGTTACAGAACAGAAAAACGAAGATGTTTTTATTGGTACTATCCTTGCAAACCAACGGGAGATAATCGAGTTGCTTAACGAGCTTGTAACGACATGGCGCGCATGAGAAAGGAATCAACCATGAAAACAGTAACAGTAGAACAGTTTAAGTCATTTCGTCCGTGCTGGCTTGAAACGGCAGAAGGGCGCGCCGACTTTGCGCGCATAGCTGCAATCCGTGATGAATGGACAGCGCTTGATGTGTTGAATCTGCCGGATGTGTCTGCCGCCGATAAATTATGGTCGGTGCTGCGCAAGGAATTTATTGACGCGCCTATATTGCACGAATTTGCGTGCCGTTGTGCTGAATACGCGCTATCTTTTGTGGACAACCCTGACCCGCGAAGCATAGCGGCGATTGAAGCAAAACGCAAGTGGCTGCGGGGGGAGATCACAGACAAAGAACTGGATGCCGCAAGGGCTGCCGCAAGGGATGTCGCATGGGATGTCGCAAGGACTGCCGCAAACGCTGCCGCATGGGATGCCGCAAACGCTGCCGCAAGGTATGCCGCAAACGCTGCCGCATGGGATGCCGCAAACGCTGCCGCAAACGCTGCCGCAAGGTATGCCGCACGGGAACACGAAGTTGAAATACTGAGAGAGTTGTTGAAGGAAGGAGACGAGCAATGACACGCGAAGAAGCAACAAGGAGGAACACCATGCCGAATGAGCTTAAACCGTGCCCGTTTTGCGGGAATCCGAACGTGTTTGTACGCAACGTAGAATACGACAAGACACTCTGGATTATCGAATGTAGCGTATGCCACAGTGAGTTTACGGTCAAGCGCTGGATCGCAGGAAGAAAGCGGGACAACAGAAGCCGCGTGATTAAAGCATGGAACAGGAGGGGCGAGCGATGAGTAAAGAGTTTGACCCATGCGAGGATTGCAACAGGAACTGCGAAGTACCGTGCTGGAAGGTGGAACATGGATTGCTGGTTGAAGTTATGCATGCGAGGTGGTACAGGCCCTATACTAGCTGGTTTTTCCCGTTTAAAATCAAAAATCCGTATTGCTATTGCACTAACTGCGCACAACCGATAAAACCGAAGCGAAAAACGAACTACTGCCCGAACTGCGGCGCAAAGATGGACGGTGGCACGCCATGAAGCATTCCACTGATTTCAAGCCAACGTGCAAATGCGGCGCAGAGCTTAAACGGCTGTCAACGAACGTGTACCCGAATTTCACAACAATCTATTACGACTGCAAGCAATGCGGCGTGAGACATTCGTTCAAGATGAAGAAGGACGGAACTGTAGTGGAACACAGGGAAATCGGGGTTCGGGATCATCCACACAGAACGGCGCACAGGCAGATGAAGAACAATCAAACAATATGCTGGGACTGCAAAAACGCCATAGGCGGCGGGTGCAGCTGGTTCACGGATTTCACGCCGGTTGCAGGCTGGAAAGCGAAAAAGGAACGGTTATATGCCGGATGTTCGTATACAGTGGAGGATTGTCCGCAATTTGAGGATGGGAGGGCAAGAAAGGCACAATGAACAGAAAATCAATGCGTGAAAAGCTTTTCAGGTGGGGCGATGAAACTAGACACGCTAAGGAAATCGAAGAGAAGATAAGTGCGTATAAAATTCTAATCGATTCGCTGTACGGAGTAAAAACGCAGGAGCTTAGCGGAATGCCACACGGAAGCGGAGTGTCAGACCCAACATTGGACACGGCAGAACGGAATGAGGAACGTGTTGCGGAGTACAATAAACGAATAGATGACCTTTCAAACGAGCTTAGCAACATGCTTTCAGAGTGCAAGTTGATAGGTGATATGGTTAAAAAGTTGCCGCCGGTTCAGTCATCCATCATTAATCTAAGGTTTGTTAGAATGGGAACAAGCAAAAAAGATACTTGGGAAAAGATTGCGCGTCTTTCCGGGTATGTAGAGGATTATGCGAGACGAATAGAAAGGGACGCATTGGACAATCTTATCAAAATGTATGGGGAGCGTTGAT
>ERZ779894.272-NODE-272-length-60704-cov-3.852941_pt1 | contig 60704 bp, 61 predicted proteins | sample MGYA00511587_ERZ779894 | MGnify/ENA primary metagenome ERZ779894 (study PRJEB29588, sample SAMEA2160490) | human gut metagenome | biome: human gut; feature: human-associated habitat; material: faeces | place: Denmark | collected 2008/2010 ... | reverse complement strand
GGCGGAAGAAAAGGTCGAAATAGGTGATCTTGTCCCGGTTCCCGCAGAGGAAATAACCGTTCCCCATGGTAAGTTCGTAAAAGTCGCACAGCATTGTCAGGTTTTCCTGTCGCATGGTCTACGCGTCCTTTCCCGCCGCAATCGGGCGCCGGAGCCTTCGGCGGACTCCCGTGGTGCATGTTTTCTCACAATTATAATCCCAAAACCGTAGGGAAGCAAGGAAAAAAATGCCCCTTACGGGAAGGAAGCGGATTCCCGGGAAAGCCAAAGCCAAAAAAAGGCTCTTCCCGGGCGTGTTCCCCCAGCGGCAAGAACCGCAACTTGACAACTTTTTGACGCCATGATATGATAACAGTGTTCGGTAGGTAAGGCTCCTACAGGGATATGGACTGTTGCCGCGAAATGGTGGAGACACCATCAGCTGGTTTGAACAGGGTACATCGAGCGCAAGGTGTATCATAACACAGTTTCACCGCCCTGCAGAGCTAAAGCTCGAAACGGTTGCATTTTTTATAAAATGGCATTTGATTTTCCGTACAACCTTTCGAGTTTGTACGGATTTTTTTATGCAAAAAAGAGGTGAGATTATGGACGCAGGTCATCCAGACAATTATAACTCCATCCAGCGGGCAAACCAATCAAACTGTTTTATGGAACAGATGGGCATGACATCTGTATCCGTAATCTAGTTTCTTTCTGAAAATATAAGACCGAAAAATTGGCATTGCACCGCTTTTCCGCTGCCCTTTTATTGGGCTGTTTGAAAATTTTGAAAACATAGTTTTCATGCGGTGTTTTTTTTGCGCCCTTTTTTCGGGAAAATCCCCCTGATTTCAGGGTTTTTATAGAGCATTCCAATCAAAAAAGCGAGGTGAGAAGCATGGACGCAGAAGGTAGTAGCAGTACAAAGACAACAGAACGAAGGCAAAGCGAGGAACGTCCTCCTGCGGACATGCTTCCGCTCTGAATCATCGTTCTCTGTTTTTGTCTGTACAATCCAAAACCACAAAAATCTAAGAATATGGAGGTACGGACCTATGAAAAAAACATTGAAAGAAAGAATCCTCAAAACAAAAATCGCAGCAGACATGGTTCGCCGCGATCAGATCAATGACAGACTGAAATTTGCCGCAGAAAATTCCAGAAAAAATGTATTCGCTGCCCTGAGCACTTCTCAGGAAGGTCTGGCAGACGAACAAGTGGAACAGCTGCGGGAACTCCATGGTGACAACAATGTAACATATGGTAAAAAAGAATCTCTTTTCAAAAGACTTTGCAACGCATTCATCAATCCTTTTACTGCAATCTTATTTGTTCTGGCAATCGTTTCCGCCTGCACAGAAATCATCTGGGCAGCTCCTGGTGAAAAAGATGCCACAACCGTTATCATCATCACTGTTATGGTACTGGTATCCGGTATCCTGCGTTTTGTACAGGAAACACGCAGCGGCAATGCGGCAGCAAAGCTGTCTGCTATGATTCACACAACAGCAGCCGTTACCAGAAAACATCACGGCACACAGGAAATCCCCATGGATGAAATCGTTGTAGGCGACATCGTTACCCTGTCCGCCGGCGACATGATTCCTGCAGATCTGCGCATCGTAACAGCAAAAGACCTGTTCATCAGCCAGTCTGCTCTGACAGGCGAAAGTGAACCTGTGGAAAAACTTCCTCAGAAACAGAAAATCACAGGTGCTATCACAGAAGCATCCAACCTGGCTTTCATGGGCAGCAACGTTATCAGCGGCAGCGCAACCGGCGTTGTTATCGCAACCGGCAACGACACCATGCTGGGCGACATGGCAAAACATCTGTCCGAAAAACCTGCAAAAACTTCTTTTGAAAAAGGCGTAAACTCTGTTTCCTGGGTACTGATCCGCTTCATGCTCATCATGGTGCCCATCGTACTGTTCCTGAATGGCTTTGCCAAAGGGGACTGGCTCAACGCAGCCCTCTTTGCCATTTCCATTGCTGTTGGTCTGACACCGGAAATGCTCCCTATGATCGTTACCACCTGTCTGGCAAAAGGCGCCGTTGCCATGAGCCGTCAGAAAGTAATCATCAAAGATCTGAACGCCATCCAGAACCTGGGTTCCATTGACGTTCTGTGCACAGACAAAACCGGCACACTGACAAAAGACAAAGTAGCTCTGGAATATCACCTGAATGTTATGGGTGAAGAAGATGACCGCATCCTGCGTCACGCTTTCCTGAACAGCTACTACCAGACAGGGCTGAAAAACCTTATGGATAAAGCCATCATCGAACGTACTCACGCACTCATCGAAAGAACACCTGCTTTTGCTGTACTGGAAAACAACTATACAAAAGTAGATGAAATTCCCTTCGACTTTGAACGCCGCCGCATGAGCATCGTGGTTGCAGATAAAAAAGGCAAAACACAGATGATCACAAAAGGTGCCATCGAAGAAATGCTGTCTATCTCCACATTCGTAGAATACCATGGTGAAGTGGTAGAACTGACAGACGAAATGAAAAAAATGGTTCTGGCAAAAGTCAATGACCTGAACAACAACGGTATGCGTGTACTGGGCATTTCCCAGAAAACAAATCCCTCTCCTGTTGGCGCATTCTCCGTAGCAGATGAAAACAACATGGTTCTCATTGGATATCTGGCATTCCTTGACCCTCCCAAAGAAACCACTGCTGCCGCAGTCAAAGCACTGCAGGAATACGGTGTGGCTGTAAAAATCCTTACAGGTGACAATGAAAAAGTAACAAAATATATCTGCAAACAGGTAGGTCTGTCCGTAGACCGCATCCTGACTGGTGACCAGCTGGACGATATGACAGACACAGAACTGGCAAAAGCAGCAGAAAACACCACCATTTTCGCAAAACTTTCTCCTCTGCAGAAAGCAAGAGTGGTAACACTGCTCCGTGAAAACGGTCACAGCGTTGGCTACATGGGTGACGGCATCAACGACGCCGCTGCCATGAAAGCATCCGACGTAGGTATCTCCGTAGATACTGCCGTAGACATCGCAAAAGAATCCGCAAATGTTATTTTGCTGGAAAAAGACCTGATGGTACTGGAACAGGGCATCATCGAAGGCAGAAAAACTTATGCAAACATGATCAAATACATCAAAATGACAGCTTCCTCCAACTTCGGGAACATGTTCTCCGTATTGGCAGCATCTGCATTCCTGCCTTTCCTGCCTATGGCTTCCATCCATCTGATTCTGCTGAATCTGATCTACGATATCTCCTGCACTGCAATTCCTTGGGACAACGTAGACGCAGAATTTTTGAAAGAACCCCGGAAATGGGACGCTTCTTCCGTCAGCAAATTCATGCTGTGGATTGGGCCTACCAGCTCCGTATTTGACATCGTAACTTATCTGGTAATGTACTTCGTAATCTGTCCTGCAGTATGCGGCGGTTCCTTCCATAGCCTTGACCCTGCATCCCAGACAATGTTCATCGCACTGTTCCAGGCAGGCTGGTTTGTAGAATCCATGTGGAGCCAGACTCTGGTTATTCACATGATCCGCACACCCAAACTGCCCTTCCTGCGCAGCCGTGCTTCTGTTCCCGTTGTACTGCTGACATTCACAGGCATTGCCGTACTGACAGCCATTCCTTTCCTGCCCTTCGGCGCACATATCGGTCTGGCAGCACTGCCTCCCGTATACTTCACATGGCTGGCAGGCATCATCGTTGCTTATGTAACATTGGCAACCATCATGAAAAAACTGTATATCCGCAAATACGGCGAACTGCTGTAATATACAGAAAAAAAGAACATTTTTCAAATTTTGTATTGACAAATGTCCTCCCGACATGGTATAACTTTTGAAAAGCAGAAACCGCAGAAAGAGTGTAAGTACCTTTTCCGGAAGCTGTTTCCAGAGAGCTGTGGATGGTGAGAGCACAGCAGCAGTGGGATGAGGGAATGGGCTCTTGAGGGCAAACCGAAAATAGTAGGTGCGCCGGAGAACTTCCTTCGTTAACAAAAGACGCATATGATCGTATGCATGAGTGGGCAGATTTTCTGCCAATCAGGGTGGCACCGCAGGATTTTACGCCTGTCCCTTTGACGATTTCGTCAGGGACAGGCGTTTTTTTATAAATCAAAATCAACCAAAGAAAGGAGCATGCACCATGAACACAAAAGAAATCCCTTACAAAATTTATTTAGACGAACAGGAAATGCCGAAACAGTGGTACAATCTGCGGGCAGACATGAAAAACAAACCCGCTCCCCTGCTCAATCCCAGTACACTGAAACCCATGACCGCAGAAGAACTCAGTCAGGTATTCTGCGAAGAACTGGTAAAACAGGAATTAGACAACGATACCCCTTACATTGATATTCCCGAACCCATTTTGAAGTTCTATAAAATGTACCGTCCTGCACCTCTGGTGCGTGCCTATTGTCTGGAAGAAAAATTGCAGACTCCCGCAAAAATCTACTATAAATTTGAAGGCAACAACACCAGCGGCAGCCATAAACTCAATTCCGCCATTGCACAGGCTTATTACGCAAAGGAACAGGGACTCAAAGGCGTCACCACAGAAACCGGTGCCGGACAATGGGGTACAGCCCTGTCCATGGCATGTGCTTACTTCGGTTTGGACTGTCAGGTTTATATGGTAAAATGCTCCTACGAGCAGAAGCCTTTCCGCCGTGAAGTGATGCGTACTTATGGCGCGGCAGTAACGCCTTCCCCTTCCATGGAAACAGAAATCGGCAGAAAAATCCTTGCAGAGCATCCGGGTACATCCGGTAGTCTGGGCTGTGCCATCTCTGAAGCCGTAGAAATGGCTGCCAAACAGGATGGCTATCGTTATGTGCTGGGCAGCGTTCTCAATCAGGTATTGCTTCATCAGACCATCATCGGTCTGGAAACCAAAGCCGCTTTGGATAAATACGGCGTGAAAGCGGATATGATCATCGGCTGTGCCGGCGGCGGCTCCAATCTGGGCGGTCTGATTTCTCCTTTCATGGGCGAAAAACTCAGAGGCGAACGGGATTATCAGATCATCGCTGTAGAGCCTGCTTCCTGCCCCAGCCTTACCAGAGGGAAATTCGCTTATGATTACTGCGACACCGGTATGGTAACACCACTCCAGAAAATGTATACCCTTGGCAGCAACTTCATTCCCTCTGCTAACCACGCAGGCGGTCTGCGGTATCATGGTATGAGCTCTATTCTTTCTCAGCTTTACCATGATGGACTTATGGAAGCACGTTCTGTGGAACAGACAGCCGTTTTTGCTGCTGCCACGGAATTCGCTCGGGTGGAAGGCATCCTGCCTGCTCCTGAAAGTGCCCATGCCATTTATGTAGCAATGGAAGAAGCGAAAAAATGCAAAGAAACCGGCGAAGAAAAAACCATCGTCTTTGGACTGACAGGTACCGGATATTTCGATATGTTTGCTTATGAAAAATTCAACAATGGCACCATGACAGACTATATCCCCACAGATGAAGACCTGAAACAGGGATTCGATGGCATTCCCCGTTTCCCCGGAAATGAATTTTAATTTTCATACACAAAAAGGAAGGTTTTAAAACCTTCCTTTTTTCTATCTTTTTATTTCATCGAAAAAATCATTTTTCCACTGTCATAGTCACTGTTTTTGTTGCACTATCCCACTGAAGTGCATCTGTGGACATACCTGTCACAGTACACCAGTCACGCAGAGAAAGAAACGCACGATCATTTACTGTCTGAGGTGCAGTTACCAGTGTTGTTTCTTCCCCATTGATGGTAACGGTTTTGTCTGTTCCTTCTACAGGAATCACAACTGTGGTATCGTCATAAGTAATGGTTGCAATTTTGTCTTTCTGATTCCAGTCGATTTGCACGCCATCTTTGGAAACATTCAGCAGTGCCCGTAAAGGCAGCATGGTGTATCCATCTTCGGAAAGATATGCAGGTGCATCCAGCGCGATACGTTCCTCATCGTCTTTCACCAGATATGTTTCCCCGATTTTGATCTGGAAAACGTGGGTTTCTGCCGGTGTTTCTTCGGGTTTATCCTCTGGTTCCTCCGGAGTTTCTTCCGGTTCTTCCGGCTGATCTACAACGGTTTTTCTGTAGAATGTAATGGTTTCGTAATCCTTATCGTATTTTTCGCTGAAATTCAGCCATTCGTCTGTGGGTTTTGCGGGAGAACGGTATGTGACTTTTACCAGTTCATCTGTATCCATCATATAGAAGTTATCGTCATAAGGGTCGTGAACTTCTACTTTTGCCTTATCATAAATATTTACAACGCCGTCACTGCCTCTGGCTTCATCCACATACAGCACATGACCTTCGGGATAAACTTCCAGAAAAACATTGTCTTCCAGATTGATGTCGCCACGGTATACATAAATCACGCTGGAAGAAGCGCTTGTGGTTCTTACCACCAAATCGTCATTGCCTTTTACAGTCAAATCCCCCTCTGCGTAAATGGCATGCAGACCATGTCCATCCACATTGATTTCACTGTCCCCATCCAGATAGAGAATGCTGTCCTCTGGCAGACAGATGGCAGCTTCTCTGCCATTGGTATTGCTTTCATCTGCATTGACATACAATCCATCAATGGACAAAATTCTGCCATCTGCATCCCAGTCCCAGCCGTCACCGCTGACGTCTGTATCATATGTGCGGAAATCATAGTCTAAAATATCGTTTTCCGCCGCCAGAGCTGTCTGGGGAACCAATCCCATGAGCATTGCCGCCGCAAGCCCTGCACAAAATACTTTTTTCTGTTTCATGTTCATTCCTCCTTACCATCTCTTTTTTCCATCATACCATATTTTCCCGTTCTTTGCCGTTACGGTTTTTTAACATTTTAGACGCAAAAACTACCCTTTCGTTCCCAATTTGAAAAAACTTTTGGAAAGCTGGTAATTTTGTCTGTTTTCTTTTATAATAAGAGATTAGGAATGAGATAGAAAGAGAGGACATTTATGAAATATATCAATGAATTGCACGAAGGTGAAAACATCATCGAACATTATCTGTGCAAGAGCAGACAGACTATGAAAAGCCGCAATGGCAAAAATTATCTGTCTTTGAAACTGCAGGATAAAACCGGTATGGTAGACGCCAAAGTCTGGGATCTGAACAACGACATCCAGAGCTTTCAGGAAAACGACTTTATCAAAGTAGATGCTTTTGTCACCACATTCAACAACGAACTGCAGCTGAATGTCAAACGCATCCGCCGCAGTCGCGAAGGGGAATACGATCCTGCGGATTTTGTACCCAGCACCGACAAAAACATCGACGAAATGTACGATCAGCTCATGGGCTATATCAAAACCATGAAAAATCCTTATCTGAAAAAACTGCTGGAAGAAATCTTCCTGCGTCATCCTGTCATCAGTAAGGAATTCAAATATCATTCCGCAGCAAAAGCCATGCACCACAGCTTCCGCGGCGGTCTGGTGGAACACACATTGTCTGTCACACAGCTTTGTGATTTTCTGGCACCTCGTTATAACTACGTAAACCGCGACATTCTTGTGGCATCCGCTATGCTCCATGACGTCGGCAAAGTGCTGGAACTCTCCGACTTTCCTACCAATGACTACACCGACGACGGTCAGCTTCTGGGCCATTTGATTCTTGGTTCTGAACTGATTCGGGATGCTGCTGCCAAAATTGATGGTTTCCCCAAACGTTTGGAATCCCTTATGAAGCACTGCATGCTGTCCCACCATGGGGAATACGAATATGGCTCTCCCAAACTGCCTTCCACACCGGAAGCTTTCCTGCTCCACTGTGCAGATAATCTGGATGCCAAAACAAAAATGATTGAAGAAGCCCTTGCGGCAGACAGCACACAAGGACACTGGGCTGGCTACAACCGCATGCTTCAGCGCAACCTGAGCCGTTCCGACTTCGAATAAGCAGGTGGAACCATGGCAAAGGAAACCCTTTCCGCACATGAACTGAACAAATATACCTACTGCCCTTATCAGTGGTATTATGAAAAAATATACGGCAGAGCTGAACTGCGCCGTATGCGCAAAGAATATCTGGAAGAACTTGGTCTGGAAGATTCCACCACGGCTAATTTTGTACGAGGCGAAGCCTTCCATAGAAAGCTGTACAGACAATATCGCCTGCGACGGCTTTTGGGGAAAATTGCCCTTCTTGCTCTGCTGGTGCTGATACTTGCTTTTTGGGTGATGCAGTATGTCCATACTTGAAAAAATCACTGCAAACTGGCTGTCTTTCGGCATTCTGTTTTTGCTGATTCTCTTGGCAGTTCTTCTGCTTTGGCGAACACGCCGTCCCCATCTGCAAAAACAGCCCCGAAAAGATATCATGCCCGGCTTTACGCTGATTTACGCCGACCAAAAACAAGCAGGGAAAAAAAGTGAAGGCTTTGGAAAACTGCTCTATTCCGCAAAATATGACCTGCAGGGAAAACCAGACTATATTTTCAAAAAAAGACTGGGCGGTGCTATCGTTCCCGTAGAATTAAAAAGCGGTGCAATCAAAGACGATTCCCTCCCCCATCCGGGAGATTTATTGCAATTGGCGGCCTACTTCCTTCTTTTGGAAGATATTTACGGCAAACGCCCGTCTTACGGTTGGCTGAAATACAGCGATTATATGTTTTATGTGCGAAATACCAGAAAATTGAGAAAAGAAGTGAAACAAACCATGACAGACATGCGGAAAATGCTGGAGGACGGCGAAGGAACCCCCAACGCCAGCTTTGTCACCTGCCGCCACTGCATCTGCAACGGCACCGTATGTCCCTATGGTCAATATCATAGAAACGGAGGGGAAGTATGAAACTTCCTGTTGAAAAAAATCAGACCTACACCATGTCCATTACAGACATTGGCACCAATGGCGAAGGCATCGGACGCATTGACGGTTATACCGTCTTTGTGGAAGGCGCTCTGCCGGAAGAGGTCATCAAAGTCCTCATTGTCAAAACAAAAAAACATTTCGGTTACGGGAAGCTGTTGGAAATCTTGGAACCTTCCCCCCATCGTGTAACCCCTGCCTGCCCCGTTGCCGCAAAATGCGGCGGCTGTCAGCTGCAGCATCTTTCCTATGAAGGACAGCTTGCTTTCAAAACAAAAAAAGTCAAAGACCATCTGGAACGCATCGGTGGTTTTTCCGGCATTTCCGTAGGCTATGCCAAAGGTATGGAAGAGCCTTGGCGTTACCGCAACAAAGCCCAGTTCCCTGTGGGCGGCAAGACCGGTGAACCAGAAATTGGCTTTTATGCCAAACGCAGCCATCGCATCATTGATACACCAGTGTGTATGCTGCAAAATGAAGTGAATGACCGGATTGTAAAAATCATTCGGGCATTTCTGGCGGAATATGAAATTCCCCTTTATGATGAAACCATCCATCGCGGTCTGGTGCGTCATATCTTAACACGCATTGGCAGACGCACAGGAGAAATCATGGTTTGTCTGGTGGTAAACGGCAGAAAATTACCTCACTGCGATGTATTGGTAGAACGTTTGCGCGAAATCGAAGGCATGACCTCCATCGTATTAAATGTAAATACAGACCAGACCAATGTAATCTTAGGAACAGAAGTCCATGTGCTTTGGGGTAAGGAAACCATTCGGGACTATATCGGAGATGTACAATTTGAAATTTCTCCCCTGTCCTTCTATCAGGTAAATCCTTTGCAGACACAGGTGCTTTACCAGACAGCTCTGGATTTTGCGGAACTGGAAGGAAACGAAACAGTACTGGATTTGTACTGCGGCATCGGTACCATTTCCCTGTTCTTCGCCCAGAAAGCAAAACATGTTTTCGGCGTAGAAATCGTACCGGAAGCCATTGCTGACGCCAAAAGAAATGCTGCTCTTAACGGCATGAACAACGCAGATTTTGCCGTTGGTGCCGCAGAAGATGTGATTCCCAGACTTTATGAGGAAAAAGGCATCACCGCTGACGTAGTAGTGGTAGACCCTCCTCGGAAAGGCTGTGACAGTGTCCTGCTGGATACCATTGCTGCCATTTCTCCCAAAAAAGTGGTTTATGTATCCTGCGATTCTGCTACATTGGCAAGGGATTTGGCATATCTCTGTCCCAAAGGCTATACCATCGAAAAGGTACAGGTGGTGGATATGTTCCCTCATACGGTGCATGTGGAGACGGTTGTTTTACTGTCTAAAGTTTCCCATTGAAAATCAAAAAAAGCATCAGGATAACCTGATGCTTTTTTTCATGCAATTCCAACTATTTATTCCCAAACCATTTCCGGATGTTCCGCATCCAAAAATCCTACTAATGCTTCACAGCCAAATACATCTTTCAGTTTCTGTTCCAGCTCATCCCGCGCTGCTAAAACTTCTGCTTTATTGAAATCTGTAAAACCATCAATGGGGAAAAATACGTAGGATGTTTCCGGTTCAATTTCCCCATGTTGGCTCTGACGCCATGTCCAGCGACGGGTGCGAATCTGGCTGCCTGCGGCGTATACCACTTCCCCATCATCCAGAATTTCTTCTTCTGTACCGCCAAAAGGCAGAAAGGTATCTCCCGCATGGGACATGCGCACACTGATGCCTTCTGTTACATCTTTCAGGTCATGGGCACCCATGGGCAGTGTATATTTCAAAGAAACAGCGTTGCCCAAATCCACCACAGGATTGATGTGAGGCATACCTTTGCCCTTGGCAATGCGTGTAAACAATGCCTCGATGGAGCACATGTATTTATTGGGGTTGATGCCAAGGGCACGGAATGCTTCACGGTAAGGCAGAATCGCCGCTTCTTCTTTTACTTTTTTGCCTTCAAAACGCTGTGCCGCTGTTTGGATGCCTTCTTCCAGCCAATCATAAATCTGGGGATAATCTTTTGTATTGTCAATTCCTTTCGCAACCACTACGCCAAAGCAAGCGTTGGGCAGTTTTTCAAAAATTTCCTGTTCGACTTTAAAATTCATATTTCATTCCTCCTTTGTATCTTCATGTGACAGGAATGCTGATTTCCGTCACAAATTTTTCCGTATCATTGGTAAGACCATAATCAATCATGGTAATTTCTCTGGAAAATCCATTGACTGTCAGTTTGTGTTCCTCCACATAATCCATGAGCTTCCCATACTGTTCCGCTGCTTCCATATGACCGCCGTGAAAGCGAATGGAAACGCATAACATTTCCGGCAGCACATCTGTATCCCCACTGAATGTATCTTCTTCGTCCAGCATGAGAAACACCCCATCATACTGCCCAAAATTTCTGTCAGTCAGATGCTCTTTGGAAATGCCCACACCTACTTTTCCCAGAAAAATCAATGCTTCCGCCTGTTGCTGTTCCAGTTTTTTCAAGGGTTCCTCAATATCCAAAACTTCCTGAATCTTCAAAGAATCCTTCACCCACACAATACGGCAGGCTTTTTTCTGCACCAGTTTCACAACATCAAATACAGATTCTTTCGCATCTGCAATCTGGCGCAGACGATTATCAATTTTTTGCTCGATACATTTCAATCGTTTCTGTTTTTCTATGACTGCTTGCTTTTGCAGCAGCAATTTTTCCTCCATTCGTTCCACATCCCGATTTTCCATAAAATCCGAGATTTCCTGCAAAGGCATGTCCAATGCCCGCAGATAACGAATGGTATTGAGCACTTCAAACTGTCTGGTGCTGTAATAGCGATACCCACTTTCCGGGTCAATATATTCCGGCGTCAAAAGTCCAATGGCTTCGTAGTGGCGCAGACTGCTGACGCTGAGATGAAACATCTTTCCTATGGTTCCAATGGAAAACAGCCCTGCCCTGTCCATGATGCCACCCTCCTTTTGATATAGGTAATCTTATGATAAACTCTACAATAGATATAGAGTCAAGCATTCTCATGATTTTCTCATTTATCATTCATAAAACGTTTTTGAAAGATTTTCAAAACCCATGTATTTTTATCCATACAAAAGGTATTATACCATAATTTTTTCAAATATTGGTATTTTTTCACCAGAAACCGAATGGAAAAACTGCTGTCTTTTCCAGAAAAAAGAAATTCCTTCCAGAAAAATATACATTTTTAGAAAAAATATTTGGAGAACAGTGACATTGACAGAAAAAATAAATCATCCTATACTTTGATTGGAACTGAATATGTATGCAGGGGAGCTTGAAAACAGGCTGAGAGGAAGGTGTTGCCTTCGACCCTTGAACCTGATTTGGATAATGCCAACGTAGGAAAGACAAGATACTAATGGGAGATACCGAATGAGGTATTTCCCTTTTTTATTTGTAAAAAATTTAAATTCATCATGGAAGTTCGTTTCAGGTCTTTGTCTGAAACCTTCAAGCGGTATATTGGGGGCACCACCTTATACCGCTATAGAAAACAACGCTGTAACGAAAGGAGAAATGAAACATGAACACAGCATTGACCACTGCAAAAATCATTTGCAATGGAGGCGCCGGAATCCATACATATTTGTCACGGAATTTGCTCTTTATGGACAAACTTTCCGCAGTATGCCGCCGGCACAGCCACCATCCTAAACCAGCAGAAACTTATGATTTTTACGGTCATCCACCAAGATATGTTTTTTAAACAAAACAAGTATCACAAAATCAATCATCTGCTGAAAGGAAGGAAAATCATATGAGAAACTACACAACACAAATGGAAGCTGCAAGAAAAGGTATCATCACACCGGAAATGAAGGCTGTTGCCGCAAAGGAATACCGCACCGAAGAAGAAATCAGAGAGCTGGTAGCAAAAGGTCAGGTTGTTATCTGTGCCAATAAACTCCATACATGCATCGACCCCAACGGCGTTGGTTCCATGCTGCGGACAAAAATCAATGTCAATCTGGGTGTATCCAGAGACTGCAAAGACTACGACATTGAAATGCAGAAAGTCATGGCTGCCGTGAATATGGGCGCAGAAGCCATTATGGATTTATCTTCCCATGGCAATACACAGCCCTTCCGCAGAAAACTCACCAGCGAATGTCCTGCCATGATTGGCACCGTTCCTGTGTATGACAGCGTCATCCATTATCAGAGAGATCTGGCTACCCTCACTGCAAAAGATTTCATTGATGTAATCCGCCTCCATGCAGAAGACGGCGTAGACTTTGTTACACTGCACTGCGGCATTACCCGGAAAACCATTGAGCAGATCAAAAAGCATAAAAGAAAAATGAACATCGTTTCCCGTGGCGGCTCTCTTGTTTTTGCTTGGATGAGCATGACAGGCGAAGAAAATCCCTTCTATGAATACTTCGATGAAATTTTGGAAATCTGCCGGGAATATGATGTTACCATTTCCCTTGGCGATGCCTGCCGTCCCGGCTGTCTGGCAGACGGCAGCGATGTATGTCAGATTGAAGAACTGGTACGTCTGGGTGAACTGACCAAACGTGCTTGGGAAAAAGACGTTCAGGTTATGGTAGAAGGCCCCGGACATATGCCTATGGACCAGATTGCCGCTAACATGAAAATTCAGCAGACCATCTGTATGGGCGCACCTTTCTATGTGCTTGGCCCCATCGTCACAGACATCGCTCCCGGTTATGACCATATTACTGCTGCCATCGGCGGTGCCATTGCAGCCGCTTCCGGCGCAGCATTCCTGTGCTATGTAACCCCTGCGGAACATCTTGCACTGCCAAATGTAGACGATGTGAAACAGGGCATTATTGCTTCCCGTATTGCTGCCCACGCCGCAGATATTGCAAAAAAGGTTCCACATGCAAGAGATCTGGATGATGCCATGGGTGACGCCAGAAGAACTTTCGACTGGGAAAAACAGTGGGAATGCTCCATTGATCCAGAAACAGCAAAACAAATCCGTAACGACCGTGCACCTGAACACGAAGATTCCTGCTCTATGTGCGGGAAATTCTGTGCTGTCAGAAGCATGAATAAAGCACTGAATGGGGAATATATTGATATTCTGTAAAATATACAAAAACAGCATCGGAAAATCCGATGCTGTTTCTTTTTTACACTTCTTTCAGTTCTACCAGCCCCTGTTCATACATCCGCTGGAGAGATTTCAAAATCCCCACTTTTGCATGATACCAAGTCAAACCGCCCTGGAAATATACGGAGTAAGGCGCACGCAGAGGGCCATCGGCACTCAGTTCAATGGAAGAACCCTGCACAAAAGCCCCTGCTGCCATGATAACATCACAGTTATAACCAGGCATTGCGTAAGGTTCAGGGCGTACATAGCTGTCAACAGGTGCAGCTGCCTGAATGCCTTCACAGAAAGCAATGAGTCTTTCCGGTGTACCCAGTTCCACTGCCTGAATGATGTCATGACGGCTTTCTGTGCTGTTCGGAATGACTTTAAAGCCCAGTTTTTCATAGATATTTGCTGCAAAGATAGCACCTTTCAGGGCACCAGCCGCAACGGTAGGCGCCAGGAAAAAGCCCTGATAGAAGGAACGCATAACATCCAAGCTTGCGCCTACTTCCTGACCCAGACCAGGAGCAGTCAGACGATAAGCACAACGGTCGATACATGCTTTTTTGCCACAGATATATCCGCCAATGGGAGCCAGACCGCCGCCGGCATTTTTAATCAAAGAACCAACAACCATATCTGCGCCTACATCGGAAGGCTCTCTTGTTTCAACGAATTCGCCGTAGCAGTTGTCAACCATACAGATTACATCAGGTTTTACGCTTTTTACAAAAGCGATCAGTTCGCCGATTCGTTCCACGGAAAGTGTGGGGCGCATTTTATAGCCTTTGGAACGCTGGATGGTTACCAGTTTTGTTTTTTCGTTGATGGCTTTGCGGATATTTTCGTAGTCAAAAGAGCCATCTTCCAGCAAATCTACTTCTCTGTAGGAAACGCCAAATTCTGCCAGAGAACAAGGAGATTCCCGCAGGCCAATAACTTCTTCCAATGTGTCATAAGGTCTGCCTACAGGAGAAAGCAGTTCATCTCCGGGCAGCAGGTTAGCAGAAAGGGCAATTGCCAGAGCATGGGTACCACATGTAATCTGTGGACGAACCAATGCTGCTTCTGTATGGAATGCGGCAGCATACACTTCTTCCAGCACTTCACGACCTTGGTCGTTATAGCCATAACCAGTGGAGCCAGCAAAGCATTCTGCACTAACACGATGTTTCTGCATGGCTGCCAGTACCTTTGCCTGATTGTATTCTGCTACTACATCAATGGCTTCAAAGCGTTCTTTCAAGTCTTTCAAAACCTTTTCACCAAAGGCTTCTACTTCTGGGGAAATCCCCAGCATACCATAAATCTGTTCCATTTTTATTTACTCCTTTATACTTCTCGTTACATTCATCAATTCCACCCGTCCGCTATGGTCGGGAGATAATATCAAATCTGCTGTGCCTCTTTCTCCTGTTTGAGGCAGTACAACGGGAATCTTCTCCAATTTTTCGCCCTTCAGCAACCGTTTCACTTTGGGCGCATCCAGCAGGATGCCATAAGGCTCCGTACTGTCTTTCCATAAAGAAAACTTACAGCCGTTTTTCCATTCCGTGCAATAATAGGAACGGCTGTTTTCCAAAATCTTACCTTTCCCGCAAAGAGGACATTTTCCAAGTCCCTGTACACGGCTTTTCTTGCCTCTGGGACGTTCCGCTTCAAAAACAACATCCTTTTTGTGCTGTGCCGCATCGTCTACCAAAAAACGTACATATCGCCTGATGCTTTCCAGAAAACGTTCTTCTGTCATTTTTCCTTTGGCAATAGAAGAAAGTCCCTTTTCCCATTTTCCTGTGGTTTGTGGGGAACGCAGTTCTTCCGGTACAACGGCAATAAGTTTCTGTCCTTTTTCCGTGGGAACCAGCGTCTTTCCTTTTCGCATAATATATCCCACAGAAAGGAGCCGCTCAATGATGGCAGCTCTTGTGGCCGGAGTGCCCAGACCGCTGTCCTTCATCTGTTCTTTCAGTTCTTCATCCTCCACAAAACGTCCAGCGTTTTCCATGGCTGATAACAACGTACTTTCCGTATATGGCGGCGGTGCTTTGGTTTTCTTATCCAGCACCTTGGTGCGCTTTACAAGAACAGGCTGCTGTTCCGTCAATGGCGGCAGCTGCTGTTCTTCTTCTTTTTCTGTCTTGTTTTTGCGGATTTCCGGCAGCAGCGCCTTTTCTACGGCCTGCCATCCCTCCTGCAAAACGGTTTTGCCTTTTGACAAGAAGGTATCCAGCCCCACTTTGGTATAAACCTTTGTGGCTTCATACACATAAGCTGGATAGAAAACTGCCAGAAATCTAGCGGCCACCAGAGAAAACACCTTGTTTTCCTCCGGTGTCAAATGGTCTGTCCGCAGACGGGTATCCGTCGGGATGATAGCATGATGGTCTGTGACTTTGCTGTTGTCAATGATACGTTTTGACAATGGCAGTTTTTCTTTTGCCAGAACTTCCGCCGCATAGGAAGAAAACGCCGGCACATCTTTCAAACGACCTAATGTCTGTTTGATTTTATCCACCATATCATCACTGAGATAACGGCTGTCCGTTCGTGGATAGGTAATCATTTTCCGCTTTTCATATAAAGACTGGGCAATATCCAGTGTCTTTTTTGCGGAAAATCCGAATTTCCGGTTGCATTCCCGCTGCAGCTCTGTCAAATCGTACAGCAGCGGCGGCAATTGGCGTTTTTCCTCTTTGACGATTTGAGAAACAATTCCGCGTTGTCCCTTCACTCTTGCCGCAATCTGTTCTGCTTTTTCCCGCAGATCCAGACGGGTATTTTCTTTTTCGTCGATCCAAAAACCGGTATACTGTTCAAAATCCGCCTGCACCTCAAAATAATCCTGCGGTACAAAGGCATCAATTTCTTTTTGTTTTTCTACAATCAGCGCCAGTGTTGGCGTCTGCACCCTTCCGATACTGAGCAACGCTCCATACCGAATGGTGTAAGCGCGGGAAGCATTCATTCCCACCAGCCAATCCGCTTCCGCGCGGCATCTGGCAGAATGATACAGCAGATCATAATGACTGCCGTCCTGCAAATGAGCAAATCCCTCCCGGATGGCTGTTTCCGTCATACTGGAAATCCATAGCCTCCGAAAAGGTTTCCGGCATTGGGTGATTTCATATATATACCGAAATATCAACTCTCCTTCCCGCCCACTATCCGTGGCGCAGATGATTTCGTCAATTTCCCGGCTGTGCATGAGTTTATGCAGCACCTTCAATTGACTGCGTGTTTTTTTGATGGCTTCCAGTTTCATAGAATCAGGAAGAATGGGAAGTGTTTCAAAATTCCATTTTTTATACTTCACGTCGTAAGCTTCCGGCTCCGCTAAGGTCACCAGATGCCCGATTGCCCAAGAAACCACGTAGTTTTCCCCTGTGAGATATCCTTCATTTTTTCCAGACACCCCAAGGGTCTTGGCAATATCCCTTGCCACAGAAGGTTTTTCGGCAATGACCAGTGTTTTTCCCATGTTCTTCCTCCTTTCTGCCACATTATTTCAGTATAGCATTCTGTATACGAAAAATCAAACAAAATCCACGGTTTTCCCCTTTTTTCAGTACTTGCGCCCTTTTCGTTGACAAACAAGGCGCCTTTGCCTTACAATGGAGAAACACTAAGAAAACAAGTATGGAGGATTATGATGAGACCATATCAAATTATATCAGACAGTTCCTGCGACATTCCCGCAGACCTGCTGCCCAAATTAAACATTGGCATTGTTCCTTACTACGCAACTTTCGACACCATCAACTATCATAAAGAACTGCTGGATCTGACACCAGAAGAATTTTACGACAAAGTAAAGGAAGCAAAGGTTTTCCCCAAAACTTCTCTGCCTCCTATTCAGGATTACATTGATGTATTTGAGCCCTACCTGAAAGAAGGCAAAGACATTGTCTGCATGTGTCTGACTGCAAAATTCAGCGGCTCTTTCCAGAGTGCAAACAACGCAAAACAGATTCTGCTGGAAACCTATCCTGACAGCCGCATTGAAGTGGTAGATACCATCAGCGTTACCGGCACACAAGGCATGCTGGGATATGAAGCCTGCCGTATGCGTGACGCCGGATATGATTTAGACAAACTTCTGGAAACACTGGAAATTCAGAAACAGACCACAAAAATCAACTTCACCGTTGATTCTCTGGACTTCCTGCAGCATGGCGGACGTGTGGGCAAAGCTGCGGCTTTTGCAGGCGCTATCTTGAACATTAAGCCAATCATCGTTATGAAAGAAGGCGAACTGTTCCCGGAAAGCAAAGTCCGCGGACACAAAAAAGCACTGAAAACCATCTTTGACATGACCTTAAAAGAAATTGGCGACCAGAAGGATAAATACACCCTTTGTGTTATCCGTGCCGAAAAAGAACGTCAGGCTGTGGCTGAAGACCTGATTGCGCAGCTGAAAGCGGAAGGATTCTACGTTATGGATACCCCATGGCCCGTTGGTATCACCATCGGTACCCATTGCGGCCCCACAGCTGTAGGGATTTGTTATATCAAACAGTATGAAAAACTGTAAACACATCTAAAATCAAAACAAAAACTCCGAACATTCCAGCAAAGGAACTTCGGAGTTTTCTTTTTTGCAAAAAACAGGCGGCTTTAGGGGCATCTTCATAAGAAAACAAAGAAAGCCAAAATCCTTATCATAACAAAGGATTTTGGCTTTCTTATTTTATTAAGTTTATTTGTTATGTTTTCTTCTAAAGACAGCCGTCGCAATTTCCCTTAAGAAATCAAGGAAAAATCAATGTTTTCTTAAGGGAAAGTTGCTTTCTCAAGCCGCCTATTTTACTTCTCTTTTTCTTATTTATCTCTCAGCTGTGCGCCCAGTTCTTTTGCCAGACCATCCAGAATTGCCTGCATGCTGTCAGCAACGTCTGCGTCAGCCAATGTACGTTCTGCGCTGCGGAAAGAAATGGAGTAAGCCACAGATTTATAACCTTTTTCGATCTGTTCACCCTGATATACGTCGAACAGTTTGACTTCTTCCAGATATTCGCCGCCGTTTTTGCGGATTTCATCTGCAATCTGTTTTACTGTTACGTCTTCTTTCACCAGCATTGCGATATCTCTGGTGATTGCAGGATATTTGGGCAGAGGTTTATAAACATTTACCATGTTGGAAGCTTTGATCAGTTCTTCCATGTTCAGCACTGCCAGATATACTTTTGTGCCAATGTTATAGTTCTTTGCAACGGTAGGATGCAGTTCACCAACGTAACCAACATTTACGCCATCAATGACTACAGCAGCAGTTCTGCCGGGATGCATCCAAGGCAGTTCTGTTTCTACAGTATATTCTGCTCTGTCGCCGATACCCAGTACAACCATCAGATGTTCCACAACACCTTTGATGTCATAGAAATCCATTTTGCCGTACATACCAACTGTCAGTGTAGGGATTTCATCAGGCAGTTCTGTTACAGGAACAGCTTTAGGCAGATATACTCTTGCAACTTCGAAGATACCAGCGCTTTCATTTCTTCTGTTGTAGTTTGTAGACAGAGAGTTCAGGATACCGTTGATGGAAACAGTACGCATTACGCTGAAGTCTTCGCCCAGAGGATTGGAGATGGTAACTGTCTGACGCAGTTTGCTGTCTGCAGGAATCAGCAGTTTATCGAATACCTTAGGGCTTTCGAAGCTGTATGTCATACCTTCACACAGACCTTCTGCAACCATAGTATCTTTTACCAGTGTTGTGATGTTCTGTGCATAAGTCTTTTTACCTACGGTAGGTGTACCGGAAGCCAGTGTGGGTTCGATCTTGTCATAACCATAGAAACGTGCGATTTCTTCTGCCAGGTCAGCCTGTGCTTCCAGATCAGGACGGAATGTAGGAACAGTTACTTTATGATTTACAGGGTCTACTTTCAGTTCAATACGTTCGAAGATTTTCTGCATTTCTTCTTCGGAAATATCTGTGCCCAGGAATTTGTTGATCCATTCAGGAGAGTAAGACAGTTCCCATGTTTCTCTCTTATTGGGATAGCAGTCTACAACGCCGGGAACAACTTCGCCGCAGCCCAGCATTTCAACCAGCTGTGCAGCTCTGTTAACAGCATCCAGAGCCAGGTTGGGATCCAGACCTTTTTCGAATTTGCTGGAAGCGTCTGTACGCAGACCAACTTTCTTTGCTGTGATACGAATGTTAGGGCCATCGAAAACAGCGGATTCGAACAGAACAGCTTCTGCGCTTTCACTGATCTTGGAGTTTTCGCCACCCATTACACCTGCGATTGCAACTGCTTTTTCAGGGTCGGAGATTACCAGCATGGAAGGATCCAGCTGACGTTCTACGCCGTCCAGTGTTGTAATTTTTTCGCCTTCGTTTGCGTTTCTTACGATGATATGTCTGTCTTTGATGGTGTCAACGTCGAAAGCGTGCATAGGCTGGCCCATTTCCAACATTACATAGTTGGTGATATCTACGATGTTGTTGATGGGACGAACCCCTGCGGCACGCAGTCTTTTACGCATCCAACGAGGAGAAGGAGCGATTTTTACATTTTTGATCGCTCTTGCTACATAACGAGGGCACAGTGTAGGATTTTTGATTTCTACGGAAATCAGATCTTCTGTTTTGCCTTCGCCTTCTTCTTTTACTGTGATTACAGGAGGGCAGAAAGGAATTCTGTATGTTGCAGCTGCTTCTCTGGCAATACCCAGAATGCTGAAGCAGTCAGGACGGTTGGAAGTGATTTCGTATTCTACAACATCATCTTTCAGGTCCAGTACATCTGCAACGTCTTTGCCCAGTTCTACAGGTTCAGGGAAAATATAAATGCCGTATTCAGGTGCTTCGGGGAAGTCATGTCTGTCGAAGCCCAGTTCTTCAATGGAGCAGAGCATACCTTCGGAAGCAATGCCTCTCAGGTCGCCTGTATGAATTTCTTTGCCGCCTGCGATAACGGAATTATCCAGTGCAACGGGAACATAGTCACCAACTCTTACGTTAGGTGCGCCGGTAACGATTGTCAGATCTTTGCCAGTGCCCACATCGATGGTGCAAACCACCAGTTTGTCTGCGTGGGGATGTTTTTCAATGGCTTTGATATGACCTGTCACAATGTTTTTCAGTTCCCCTGCCATAGAAGTTGCACCTTCTACTTTGGAACCGCTCATTGTAATATCTTCCATAAAATCTTTCAACGGTGCTGTCACCGCTGCATATTCTTTTAACCATGACATAGGTACATCCATGTTACTGATTCTCCTTTCAAATGCAAATACTCAAAAATCTATTAGAACTGTTTCAGGAATTTCATATCGTTTTCGAACAGCAGACGCAGGTCTGTGATGCCGTAACGCTGCATTGCAACACGTTCCAGACCCATACCAAATGCAAAACCGCTGTATACGTCGGGATCAATACCGCTCATTTTCAGAACTTTGGGATGTACCATGCCGCAGCCCAACAGTTCGATATAACCTTCGCCTTTACATACGCGGCAGCCTTTACCACCACATGCGAAGCAAGTTACGTCCATTTCTGCACTGGGTTCTGTGAAAGGGAAATGGTGAGGACGGAAACGAACTTTTGTATCTTCCCCGAACAATTCTTTCGCAAATACAACCAGCGCGCCTTTCAGGTCACCCATGGTGATATTCTTATCTACAACCAGACCTTCCAGCTGATGGAATACAGGAGAATGGGTTGCGTCTACTTCGTCGGAACGGTAAACAGCACCGGGACATACCATACGGATAGGCAGTTTGCCTTTTTCCATGGTACGAACCTGCATAGGAGATGTCTGGGTACGCAGCAGGATGTCGCCGCCGATGTAGAAAGTATCCTGTTCATCTCTTGCGGGATGGTTCTTAGGAATGTTCAGCGCTTCGAAGTTGTAGTAGTCTTTTTCTACTTCAGGGCCTTCTGCCACTTCGTAGCCCATACCCATGAAGATGCTGCAGATTTCATCTGTAACGATGCTCATAGGATGTTTATGACCTTCTGCTCTTGCTCTGCCGGGCATAGTAACGTCGATTTTTTCTTTTTCCAGACGATGTGCCATTTCTGCAGCTGCCAGACGTACTTTTGCTTCATCCAGCATTTTTTCCAGATTCTGACGAACATCGTTTGCCATCTGACCGATGATGGGACGTTCTTCTGCACTGAGTTTGCCCATTTCTTTCAAAATGGCTGTCAGTTCACCTTTTTTACCAAGGTATTTTACTTTCAGATCATCAATGTCTTTCATTTCTTTTGCTTCCTGGAAAGCAGCCATGGCTTTTTCCTGAATGGCTTTTAATTTTTCCTTCATTGTCCTTTTCTCTCCTTTTTTCTATCTGATATTGATTGACGTTTCACTGCAAAAAAAATAGCCTTCAATCCCAATAGGGACGAAGACTTCCGTGGTACCACCCAAATTCCTGCTAACACAGGCACTCTGATGCGTAACGTGCATGAAACGGATTTCCCTACGCTTGCCACAGGCACTTCAGGAAATCGGCTCCGGTGGGAACTTCCGCAAACTCTCCAGACCAAAAACGCTTTCAGCCGATGACGTTTTCTCTCTGCGGCGGCGCATCTGCGTACTTTTCACCTTCATAGCCTTTCGACTATTTACAATGACCACATTATAACATACTGTAACAGAAAGTCAAGGGGGAACGCGGTTAGAAATTTTGATTACCATGCAAAAAAATACATGATTCTTTTATATTTTTATGACTTTATCACAATTCGCTTTCCCCCCTTGGATTTCGCCTTGCTTTTTGTATGCAAAACTGGTATAGTTATTGTCTGCGGTTTTTTTCCGCCATGCGCTTTAATCGGGAAGTTTTATCATTGCCAAAGCGCTGAAATATAAGTTTTGAGTCGAAAGAAAACATCTTTCAACGGGTTCTGTGGGTTTTCTTCGGCTTTGCAAAGAAAAAAAGAAAGGAAAATCACATGGAACATTTAAGATTTGAAGACATGCAGTTATCCAAAGAAATTTACCAGGCTGTACTGGATATGGGTTTTGAAGAAGCAACTCCCATCCAGTCCCAGGCAATTCCTCTGGTAAAAGCAGGCAAAGACATCATCGGTCAGTCTCAGACAGGTACTGGCAAAACAGCCGCATTCGGCATTCCCTGTCTGGAACGCATCGATCCCGATGACCGCCGTTTGCAGGCACTGATCCTCTGCCCTACCAGAGAACTGGCCATCCAGGTCAGCGAGGAGTTCCGGAAACTGCTGAAATACAAAGACAATATCCGCGTTGTGCCTATTTACGGTGGACAGCCTATTGACCGTCAGATCTTAGCACTGAAAAAAGGCGCACAGGTTGTCATTGGTACACCCGGCCGTGTTATGGACCACATGCGCCGCCGCACACTGAAAATGGAAACTGTACAGATGATGATTCTGGACGAAGCGGACGAAATGCTGGACATGGGCTTCCGGGAAGACATCGAAACCATTCTGGTGAAAATTCCTGAAGACCATCAGACACTGCTGTTCTCCGCTACCCTTTCTCCTGAAATTCTGGACATCACCAGACGTTTCCAGAGAGACCCTGAATATGTAAAAATCGTTCGGAAAGAATTGACCGTTCCTAACATCGAACAATATTACTTCGACGTAAAAGAAAAAACAAAACTGGAAGCCCTGACTCGTATCATCGACGTTTACATGCCTAATCTGGCTATGGTATTCTGCAATACCAAAAAACGCGTAGACGATCTGGTGGAACTGCTGCAGGGCCGCGGCTACTTTGCGGAAGGTCTTCACGGTGATCTGAAACAGGCTCAGCGTGACAAAGTTATGCAGAAATTCCGTAACGGTACCATTGAAATTCTGGTTGCTACAGACGTAGCAGCAAGAGGTATCGACGTAGATGACATCGACATCGTATTCAACTACGACGTTCCCCAGGATGAAGAATACTATGTGCACCGTATCGGCAGAACTGGTCGTGCCGGCAGAAGCGGCAAAGCCTTCACATTCTGCGTAGGCAAGGAAATCTACAAACTGCGTGACATCATGCGCTACACCAAAACAAAGATCATCCAGCAGAAACTGCCTACCCTCAGCGATGTAGAAGAAATGAAAACAAACATCTTCCTGGAAAAAATCAAAGAAACCATTCAGGAAGGTCATCTGGTAAAATATATCAATCTGGTTGAACGCCTCATGGAAGATGACTATGCAGCCATGGACATTGCTGCCGCTCTGCTGAAACACAATCTGGCAGATGTACGCACCGACGATATGGACATCATGGACGACATCAACTTTAACGGCACAGAAATGTACGGCGGCGAAGGCGAAAAAATGGTACGTCTGTTCATCAGTGCCGGCAAGAAAAACAAAATCCGCGCCAAAGACATCGTCGGCGCCATTGCCAACGAAGCAGGCGTTCCCGGTAAAGCACTGGGTGCCATCGACCTGTTCGATGACTATACCTTTGTGGATGTACCTAAGGAATATGTAAAAGACGTCCTTTACGGCATGAAAAACTGCAAGATCAAAAACAAACGGGTACACATTGAAATTGCTAAGAAAGAAAAAGGCAAAAAGAGATAAAACACAAAAGCACCTATCCAAAATTAGGAGCTTCTTCATAAGAAAACAAAGAAAGCCAAAATCCTTATTCATACAAAGGATTTTGGCTTTCTTATTTTTACTGAGATTTTATCAGGTATATTTTCTTCTGAAGATAGCCGCCGCAATTCCACTTAAAAATCAATAAAACAGAAAACAATGTTTTTTTAAGTGGAAGTTGCTTTGGATAGATGCTTTTTCATTTCAAAGAAATTCATCCTTTTTATTTTTTATCCCAAAAGTGCGCTATACCATATGCAATGACAGTCAATACAACCACTATCAAAATATGGAGCATGACACTAATGCCAAAAAACATACTGCGATGTTCTGCGTCACTGAGAATAGATGGCATTGCAAAAAGGCTGATTACAACAGATATGACTACGGAAACCAAAGGTGCCATCCAAAGATATTTTCTTTTCCAAAGGAAAAAGAATACCACAGATGCAATGGGAATGATACAAAATACAGAGATATTCCACCAATTCATAAGCATCCCCCTTCCGCGAAATCATTTTTCCTGTTCTTCTTTATTTCATCATACCTGAAAAGCATATACAAAGCAATCTTTTCACACCTTATCCAACGCTTTTCCGCAACAAAAAAGCTGAAATCTTTGCAATATAAAAGATTCCAGCTTTCTTCTAAGATTTTATTCTGTTTCCTGCAATTCTTCCCGCAGTCTTTCCACAAACTGCCGTTCCTTTGCAGTCAGTTCTGCTGTTTCCAACAAATCTGGACGTTTCTGCACTGTACGGATAAGAGACTGCTCTCTGCGCCATTTGGCAATATTGGCATGATGTCCGCTCAAAAGGATTTCCGGCACCTCTTTCCCATGAAATACGGGAGGACGGGTATACTGGGGATATTCCAGCAGCCCATCAGAAAAGCTTTCATCTGCAAAAGAATCCTCTTTGCCTAATACGCCGGGCACCAGACGGGATACAGCGTCAATGATGGTAATCGCCGCCAATTCTCCCCCGGTCAGAACGAAATCCCCCAAAGAAATTTCATCTGTGACAATTTCTTCAATGATTCTTTCGTCAATACCTTCATAATGGCCGCAGAGGAACACCAGATTTTCTTCCTTGGACAGTTCTTCTGCAATGCGCTGGGTAAAAGGTCTGCCCTGTGGGGTCATATATACCACCCTTGCGCCCTTTGCCTTTTCCGCAATGCTCTGATATGCGTCATAAATGGGCTGTGCCTGCATGACCATGCCCGCGCCGCCGCCATAGGGATAATCGTCCACATGTTTCTGTTTGTTCAGTGTATAATCCCGAATGTTGATGGCTTCCACGGAGATATGCCCTTCTTTCTGGGCACGTCCCATGATGCTGTGAGAAAGGGTCTGCTGGATCATTTCAGGAAACAGTGTCAGTACAAAAAACTGTTTCATTTATCTCAGTCCTTCCAGCAGTTTTACGGTCATAACGCCATTTTCCAAGTCCACATTTTTGATGCAGTCTTTGATGGCAGGCAGCAGCAGTTCTTTGCCTTTGCCGTCTTTTTTCACCACATACACGTCATTGGAACCAGTAGGGAAAATTTCTGTAATCTCGCCCAATTCTTCCCCTTCTTCTGTTACCACTTTCAGACCATAGAGGTCACGGTTGTAGTATTCATCCTCACCCAAAGGGATTGCCATGGCATCAGGAATGAGAATTCTTCCGTTTTTATACAATTCCGCCACGTTAATATCTGTGATTTCCTTTACAGTCAGCAGCACAAACTGTTTATGGAATGCCACTTTCTGAATGTGGAAAGTTTCCCGTTTACCACGGATTTCCACAATGATTTCTTTCAGGCGTTCAAAACGGGAAGGGTCTTCCGTAGTGGGAAATACGCGCATGGTTCCCCGGATGCCGTGGGTTCCTGTAATTTTTCCGATTTCAAAATATTGTTCCATGGTTTTCGCACCTCATTTTTTCCGTATAAACAAAATCAGCAGGATGCGCCTGCACCCTGCCGTATACAGCGGTTTCCCTTACTGTACGATTTCTACGATAATCTTTTTATCCTCGTGGATGGCCGCCGCTTTTACCACAGTACGGATTGCTTTTGCAATTCTGCCCTGCTTGCCGATGACCTTACCCATATCTTCAGGGGCAACTTTCAGTTCCAAAATCCAAGCGCGTTCGCCTTCTTTTTCGGAAACCTGCACCTGTTCGGGATGTTCCACCAGGTTTTTTGCGATTACTTCCAGTAATTCTTTCATTGCATTGGCCCCCGTTACGAATTATTCGCCGATAACGCCAGCTTTTTTCAGCAGAGCTTTAGCTGTTTCGGAAGGCTGTGCGCCTGTTGCCAGCCATTTGTTAGCTGCTTCTGCGTCAACTTTCAGAACAACGGGTTCCTTTGTAGGATCGTAGTAACCGATTTCGTCGATGGATTTACCGTTTCTGGATGTTCTGGAATCTGCTACAACGATTCTATAGAAAGGAGCTTTCTTTGCACCCAGTCTTTTCAGTCTGATTCTTACTGCCATTTCTTTCACCTCCTGCAAGTGTTCATAAAAAGTTTATCGGAAAAAAGGAAGCTTGCCCTTTTTGCCTTTTTGCATGTTGTTCATCTGCTTCATCATTTTCTTCATTTCTTCAAACTGTTTCAGCAGACGATTGACTTCGGCGATGCTTCTGCCGGAGCCGTTGGCGATACGCTTTTTCCGTGGTCCATTGAGGATGGAAGGATTCAGTCGTTCCTCTCTCGTCATGGACTGGATGATCGCTTCTGTTTTCGCCATTTCCTTGGACGGGTCAACGCCGTTTAAGGCTTCGTCCAGATTAAATTTATTCATACCCGGAATCATGCCCATTAGATCTTTCAGCGGACCCATTTTCTTGATCTGCTGCATCTGAGAAAGGAAATCTTCCAGTGTGAATTCGTTGGAAAGCATTTTTTTCTGCATTTCCTTGGCTTCCTGCTCATCGATGTTCTGCTGCACTTTATCAATCAGTGTCAGCACATCGCCCATGCCCAGGATTCTGGAAGCCATTCGGTCGGGATAGAAGGGCTCTAAGTCCTCCATCTTTTCCCCCATACCGATATACTTGATGGGCTTGTTGGTTACGCTTCTGACAGAAAGTGCCGCACCGCCTCTGGCGTCACCGTCCAGCTTTGTCATAATGATACCATCAATGCCCAGCTGGCTGTCAAAGCTTTCCGCTACGGTTACCGCATCCTGACCGGTCATGGCGTCAACCACCAGAAGGATTTCCTGAGGTTTTACCACTTCCTTGATGTCCTGCAGTTCCTGCATCAGCTCTTCATTGATATGCAGTCGACCTGCCGTATCGATGAGGATGACATCATTGCGGTTTTCCGCTGCGTATTCCAACGCTTTCTTGGAAATTTCCACGGGACTCAATTTGTCCCCCATTTCAAATACGGGAATGTTGTAGTTTTTCCCAACTACCTGCAGCTGTTTGATCGCCGCCGGACGATATACGTCACAGGCTACCAGCAGAGGATTTCTTCCCTGCTTTCGCAGCTGTCCCGCCAGCTTCCCGCTGCTGGTGGTTTTACCGGCACCCTGCAGACCTACCATCATATAAACGGTGGGAGGACGCTTTGCAAAAGTCAGCTGACTTTGTGTGGTACCCATGAGAGCAATCAGCTCTTCATTTACAATCTTAATCACCTGCTGTCCCGGATTCAGACCTTCCAGCACCTCTGTGCCTACCGCCCGTTCGGTGACAGTCTTGATGAAGTTTTTAACGATTTTAAAGTTTACGTCTGCCTCCAGAAGCGCAATCTTTACTTCCCGCATGGCGGTTTTTACATCTGCTTCTGTCAGCTTGCCTTTGCCCCGCAGCTGCTTGAACACATCCTGCAGCTTATTGGAAAGGTTTTCAAATGCCATAGACCGCCCTCCTCTCAGGATAATATTGCTTCGGCAATCTGTTTCATTTTTTCCAGTTGGCGGATTCTTTTTTCTGAAAGACCGTCGGTTTCCATCTCCTGTAAAATATCCAGCATTTCCCGTACAGATTTTTTCTGTGCCTGAAATCTGGCTACCAGCCCCAGCTTCTGTTCATAATCCATAAGGATTTTTTCCGTCCGCTTCAGCTGATCCCGCACCGCCTGACGGCTGATGGACAATTCCTCTCCGATTTCCGAAAGGGAAAGATCATCCTGATAGTGCAGATCGAATACCTGTTTTTGTTTCTCTGTCAAAAGCTCACCGTAAAAATCGTAGAGCAGTGTCAGATGTAAGATTTCATCCATGGTCTTTTCCTCCTGTAAAGTAAAATCACTTTACAACCACCTGTGTTATTGTATCCGAAAAGGAGGCGGCTGTCAAGTATTTTTCCTTTACAGAACGTATTTTTTTTCAAAACCGTCAGACTGCCTGAAAAATCAACGGTTTTTCCCATTTTTTTATTCCTGCTTACCAACCATTTCATCCAAAAACGCTGCTGCATCCTCCGTTTCAGCTTCCCCTTGGACGATGGCAAAGTCCATGAACATATCTCCGCCGTTTTTGCCTGCCACAGCCTTACAGGTATATCCTTTTTCCTTCTCTGTCAGCATTTCTGTCAATACGGTGGATTCTCCCGGCAAAATCACTTCCTGCGCTACTTCTTCCTCATCACAGAGAATACTTACCTTCAGTTCTGTATACACATCACCTTCCGGTCGTTCGTTTCTCACATAGAAATGCAGGGCTTCTCCATTGGCGTTGTCCAATTCATAAGTTTCAAAAAATCCATTGCTGCCACTTGCACCGCCGGAATTGAGCATGGTATTGCCCATGGCTTCCTGTGCTGGCACTTCCGCCTGCTGTTCTCCACCACAGCCTGCCAACGCAAAAGTCATAACAAGCGCCGCCATTATTCCTCGTTTTTTCATAACTTTTCCCCCTTATAAAAGTTCATATTCTGTTTCCGCTTCTGTCTGACTGGCAAAAATACGGATTTCCTCTGCTTCTTTCACAACAGCCAGCAAATCTGTTTTCGGCGGTTCCAGACCAAACACCATGCCCATTTTTTCTCTTTCTTCTTTTGTTTCTTCTGAAAAATCAGCTTTCTTTCCTGTCGCTTTTTCTCTCCATTCCGGAGCAAAAATCACCAAGCGTACAAACTCTCGAAAATTTTTTGCCAGATACCAGCACTTATTTTCGGCTGATACATAATAAATGGGGCTGTTTTCCAGCTTACCTTCCCCATGGGCAAAAGTGCCGCCCTTTTCATCCGTGGCAAAGACCCAAAGGCAAGGTACAGGAAACCAGTCCAGCTTTGGTTCTAATCCCGTAAAAATCAGCCGTATTCCTCGCTTCCGCTGCAAAAGGGTAAATCCATCCTCCTCACAGGTAGGGATAAAGGATTCTATGATTTTTCCGCCGCATAAATACTCTTTAGAAAAAACAGCATCTTTCTTCTCCATGTTATGACATTTTGCTTTCATGTCATTCCTCCTCCAGACACAAAGGATGGTTGATGCTTTCAATGGTTGTCCACTTTTTGGAAATCAGCACAGAACTATAATGCCCCTGTTTGGAATCGAACCGCCAGAACCCATCCATACCAGCTCCCGTCAAATGACAAAGCATTGCGCTAAGAGCGCCGTTATGAGCCACCAAAAGGACATTTTTGCCGCGGTTTTCCTCCACCAATCTGTCCACACCTGTGGCAACCCTGTTGTAAAAATCTGAAAACTTTTCCCCATTTGGCATGGCAAGGTCTTTCCAATCTGTAACCCACCCCCGCAGTTCTTCCTTGTAGTTCGTTTCTATGTATTCTGTGGTCTGGTTTTCCCAATCTCCGTAATAGAGTTCTCGAAAAGCGCTGTCATAGTGTACTTTCATATCTTTTCCTTCAGCGATGATTTCCGCTGTATGAGCCGCCCTTCTTAAATCACTGCTGTAAATGGCATCAATAGGAATCTGCCGGAAATACTGCCGCAGCTGCTCTGCCTGCTGTACACCCGTTTCGTTGATATCCGCATCTGTCCAGCCATAAAACATATTCCTCTTATTCATATCTGTTTGTCCATGGCGAACCAGATATAATCTCATGGCAAACACCTCCATTTTCATTATACCGACGGCATAAACTTGCCGCAATAAAAAACAGTCATCCCAAAGAAAAACCCCTTCCCAATAAACCTCTGTAAATAGAAGAAAGCTGAAATCTCTTGCAATAAAAGATTTCAGCTTTCTCTGTTTTCTTACGCAGAAGCCTCGAACTTTATGAAATGCCCGTTTCTTCTTTCAGACCATCTTATCTTTTTGTGTAAGACAGACAGTCTGTGCACTGATCCATAGTAGGGTTTGCTTCATGTGTGCCTACCTGAATGGTTTCCAGTGTGCAGTAATTTTTTGTGTTGTGGTGATGTCTGCAGTTGTCTACGGTACATCTGATACATTCATTACATTTTTCCATTGTGTGCGCCTCCTTTTGTTTGGTACGCACTTATTTTGCCCGGTCTTTGAAAAAACATACTGCTATTTTTTTCTTTTTTTGATATACTGAATACAGAGGAAGGAGAGAACCCCTATGGCAGAGAAAACAACAAAATCCACTGCAAAAAAAAGCAGTACAAAACCGAAATCCACAGGCAAGCGCCTGTCTGTTACCATAGATCCCGATACCATGGCACAGCTGAATGAATATCTGGCACAGTTCGGCTACAGCAAAGACGAATTTGTGAAAAAAGCCATTTTGGAAAAAATCAGTCGAGACAAAATCAGCGCCATGATCGACAATATGATTCGATAACAGCAAAAAGGATACGCTCTATTATAGCGTATCCTTTTTTATTTGCAAATTATGTATATTCCCGAAACAGCACCGCCATACGATACAGATAAACCAGCTGCATGATGCTGATTACAATAATACCAATGGCGCTTGCTATCACCAGCAAAGCCCCCAGAATCCCCAAGAACAACAAGCATATGCCGGCTACTGCGCCGCACAGACAGATGATCTGCCATTTCCACAATGCTTTCCATTTTTCAGAAAGTTCCACGTCAAAATCTTCCAATACGGCTGCATGACCATAGTACAGGAAGTAACTGCTTGCCAGACTGACTGCTGTTGTTGCAAGCAAGAACAGCACTGCAAAAACCAGAAGTTCATCTGGAAGCAGCAATCCAATCACTGCCATCACCACACCAGCAATGGTACAGATAGCAGCACGCCCATATTTTTCTTCTATGTGCCGCAGTTTAAACAGGATGATACAATAAACCACCTCTACGGCTATCCCCAAAACAGTACCAAAATAATACATGGTCGGGTTAATGGGCTCCAAACTTTCGTTAGACATAATCCCCGCAATGATATTGGGAATGAGAAGCCAGAACAAAATCCACAGCCATTTTCCCAGTACCTTTGCTTTTTCTCTCTTCTGAGCCTCTTTTTCATCTTTTGCCGCCGCTTCTGCAATGCGTATCTGCGGCATCTGATCTTTCTGCTGAAGTTTTGTACAGCTCATGGCTTCCTGACAGGTATCACAGTTTGCGTGATACTTATCCCGGCAGCAATCTGCGATAGAACAGTTGCCGCCAAAACGTCTGCCCGGCCCCTCTTTGCAGCCTCTGCACGCTTCTGATTGTTTCTCCTGACATAAATCACAATCTTTTCCACAAAATGTTTCTGTCATACATTTCCCCTCCTGTTTCTCTCTTCATAAACTTTCCCCAAAGCTTTCTACCACCATTGTACATGAAAATTATTACAAAATATAACAGGATGTTATTTTTCAGTATGTCATACAAAACAAGATAGGAAAACTATTGCAGTTATACCAAAACAGCCCTGAAAATCCCGTAATTCTTGCTAATTTCAGGTTTATGTTTTTGTCTAACATCTACTTTTCTCAACAAAAAAACGGATAAACCCTTTTCAGGATTTATCCGTTTTGATTGTTCCTTATGTATAGAAGATCTATTGAAGATTAGAATTTCTTTCTTGTCAGGAAATCAGGAATCTTGATTTCAGATTCGAAGTCGTCCAGATCTGCAAATCTTCTTGCGGGACGCTGTTCTGCTGTTTCTTCTGTGCTTTCTTCCACAACTTCTTCTGTTGTTTCAGGTGCTTTTTCCACAGGCTGTGCCACTCTTCTGGGTTCAGGAGCGGGAATGTCGTCTTCCAGACCTGTTGCGATAACAGTAACGATAACTTCATCCTGCAGTTCTTCGTTGATGGTTGTACCAAAGATGATTTCTGCTTCGGGATCGATAGATTCTCTGATCAGATCTGCAGCTTCTTCTGTTTCCATCAGACCCAGATTCATGTCGCCGCTGAAGTTGATCAGGACGCTCTTTGCACCTTCGATTGTTGTTTCCAGCAGAGGGCTCTGGATTGCCATTTTTGCTGCGATTTCCGCTTTGTTTTCACCAGCAGCATGGCCAATACCCATGTGGGCAACGCCTTTGTCTGCCATAACGGTACGAACGTCTGCAAAGTCCAGATTGATAACGCCGGGTTTGGAGATCAGGTCTGCAATACCCTGTACGCCCTGTCTGAGGATTTCGTCAGCTTTGCGGAATGCTTCTGTCAGTGTTGTCTTTTTATCGATGATGCTCAGCAGTCTCTGGTTAGGAATGATAACCAGTGTATCCACGTTCTTTTTCAGTTCCGCGATACCTTTTTCTGCATTGCTCATTCTCTTTTTGCCTTCAAAGTTGAAGGGTTTTGTAACAACGCCTACAGTCAGGATACCCAGTTCTTTGGAGATCGCTGCGATTCTGGGTGCTGCGCCGGTACCTGTACCGCCGCCCATACCTGCTGTGATGAATACCATGTCGGAACCACGCAGAGCCTGCGCGATTTCATCCTGTGTTTCATCTACGGATTTTTCACCGATTTCAGGGTTACCGCCGGCGCCAAGGCCTTTGGTCAGTTTTTCACCAATCTGAATTTTTGTGCTGGATTTGGATTTCGCCAAAGCCTGTCCATCTGTATTAATGGAAATGAATTCCACGCCGTCCAGTCCATCTTCAATCATACGGTCAACAGCGTTGTTGCCACCGCCGCCTACACCGATTACTTTTATTTGTGCCATATTGCTCATTGGGATGTCAAATTCGAGCAAAAAAATCCCCTCCTACCAATTCCATAATCATAACTTTAATTATACATGAAAAAAAGACGAATTACCATACAAAAACAGAATAATTCATAATTTTTTTCGATATTTTTAACTTTCTTTTTTGACCTCTCTTACTCTTCTCCTATCATAGCCTCTTTTTGTCTTTTATTCAACAAAAATCTTCTAATTTTACTAAAATTGTAAAAAATCCGAGAACCGAAGACCACAATGGCCGCAATAGACAAATCCATATTCAGCTGTTTTCCCAGCCAAACCAGACCAATGGCAACGATTCCATTGATGAAAAAGCCGCTGACGAATATCCGCATCTGAAACTGATGCTCCATATCCGCGCGCACACCGCCCAGCACTGTATCCAGACACGCCAGAATACCAACACCGCCATAAGCCATCATAGCATAAGGCAGCACAATGCCGCTTTTGATTCCCAGAAGAATCCCCACGCATAATCCAATAACAGGAACGATGATTTTCATGACGCATCTTCTCCTTCCTCTGTTGTTTTCCACAACGCAGACTGGGTATATGCCGGAACGGTCACAGATGCTTCCTCACGAATGTCAATGACAATGCCCCAAGGAGAAAGGGTATCCACAACACCGCCGGGGAAACGCAGAGCCGCCTGTAGCACGCTGGCATCTCCAATGGCTTTGATTTCAAAAGGCGCCGCCACACGTACGCCATTGACTGTAATGACACTGCCGGCACAGGTGATGCCGCTTTGTGCTACAATCCGCTGCCCATTGACGGAAACGGCTTCCGCTCCAAAGAGTTCATTGACGACTTTCAAAATATCTTCCGCATGAACGAGATAAGCATTCTTATCGCCGCCCATATCTTTGTCACTATCATCCATGGTCACAACGATACCAGCACCTGTCTGTTCTGACAATCCCGCAAATGCCCGCAGTTTCTCATTTTCTTTCTGCAAAGATTCCAGCGCCGCACCATCTGATTCTCCTGCTTCATATGTTTCCAGCAGCTCTGCCTGCTTGTCCAGCTGTTTTTCCAGCGCTTCTTTTTCTTCTCGTTCCTTGCGCAGTTCCGCAGAAAGCTCTGTCAGACGCACGTTATCGGTTCCTGCCGCCGTAGCCGCCTGAGACTGCACCGTATTATACTGCACACCAATCAGCATACCCAAAATGGCACACAAAGCTGTGATACCGGGTATGATTCCCTTTGGTTTCATCCGTCTGTCACCTTCTTACAACAAATACTGGAACACAATGGGCTTGGAAAGATCACTCAAGTCCAAAGTCCCTCTGTCCTCCTCGGGAATGGTCACCACAACTGCCGCCATGGTACGTATCTTCTGATCCATATTATCCATGGTACCCAAGTGTACCTGCACCTGATTAACCGTTGCATAAATATCCGATGTGTTAGATACATCCACTTCCACTGCAAACTCAGTCAGGTTATATTTCTGTATCATCTGGGAAATCTGGAGCATCACCTGCAGAGATTCCTGATTTTCCACCTGCAAAACTTCTCCTATCTGGAAGCCGGAAAATACCAGTCCTTTCACCAGTGGCAGACCTTCCGTATAAACGCTCTGGACATCCAGCACCCGTCCTTCTTCATCTATGTACAGATAAGAACCCATATAAGGCACATAGGCTCTTACCTTCCGTTCTGTCAAAGAAATAACCATGGTATCAGGAAATTCCCAAACCAGTCTGGCATCTTTGATATAAGGGTCTTGCCGCAGAATGTCTTCCGCTTTGGAGCGATTGAACAGTATGGCATTATCCCCCTGATTCAGACCGATTCTTTCGCAAAGATCTGATGTGGCAAAGCGCTCGGAATTTTCCACCCGGATATTTTTGACAGCAAAAAAAGGAGAAAACAGAAACGCTGCCCCTGCCAGCAGTATCAACACTGCCACAATGACGTATTTCTGCGGAATTTCCAGCCGTTTTCTCCGTGGCTGGTAATATTCCAGTTCCTCCATCAAATCAATGTCTTCCATCTGTTTTTTTCTTTTTTTTCTCATGTAATCACCTTTTAAGATACCAGCTGCACCCGTCCGCCCAGAAATGTCAGCGCGTCTTCCAGTTTTTCATAACCCCGTTCCACAAAAGCGCTGCCTTCGACGATGGTTTCTCCTTCCGCCGCTAAAGCCGCCAGCAAAAGGGCTGCGCCGCTGCGCAAATCCGTCGCCTTCACCTTTGCACCATGAAGTTTTTCCACGCCAAAAACTGCCGCATTTCGACCGTGCACCTGTATATTCGCTCCCATACGGCATAATTCTGCCACATGGCGAAACCGTGCTTCAAACACTGTTTCACTCATCATACAGGTTCCTTTTGCCAATGTCAATAGACTCATGACCATTGGCTGCATATCCGTGGGGAAAGCGGGATACGGCCCTGTTGCCAGTGTAAAGTCCGACAAAAGCCGCGTAGGTGCCTGCAAATAGACTGCATCTTCCTCGTACCGCAGCCCACAGCCAGCCTTTTCCAGCACTTCCAGTGTCTGCTCCATATACTGCTTTTCCGCTCCATGGAGATACAGCTTTCCACCCGTCATGGCCGCGGCACAAAGAAACGTCCCTGCTTCGATACGGTCAAAAGGCACTTCAAACACCGCTCCGTGAAGTTTCCGTACGCCTTCCACCATAATAGTAGGCGTCCCTTCTCCATAGATTTCCGCACCACACGCCCGCAGAAAACGAGCCAATGCCACAATTTCCGGTTCCCGTGCCGCATTGTGGATAACTGTGGTACCCTCTGCTTTCACAGAAAGGAGCAGGATATTTTCCGTAGCCCCTACGCTAGGATATTCCAGATAAATGTGATACCCCAAAAGCAAAGGTGCCTCGCAATGGAAAATTTCGTTTTCCTCTCGAATCCGTACCCCCATTTTCTCAAAAGCCCGCAGATGCAAATCTATGGGACGCCGACCGATAACACATCCGCCAGGATGTCCCAGAGATACTTTTTTCATCCGCCCCAACAGCGCCCCCAGATACAGTATGGAAGAACGCATCTTCCCCACCATTTCCTCACTGATCTCCGTTTTCTCAATGTTCCGACTGTCAATGGTCAGTGTTCTTCCTTCCAGTTTGGTTTTGCAGCCCAGTTCCTCCAAAATCTCCAGAGAAACAAACACATCCGTAATGTGGGGCACATTTTCCAACACCACTTCATCTCCAGCTAAAATGGAGGCCGCCAGAATGGGCAGCACTGCATTTTTACTGCCTCTGACTGTGTATTCCCCACCAATGGTTCCGCCGCCCGTCACCCGATAATATCCCATTGCTTCTCCTCCCGCGCATACCAAGATAATGTCATTCTATGGCGGTCAAGATTCTTTGGTGCTTTTCCATATTTACAAGGGCTTTTGATGCAGTTAATATAAAAGAAAACGCACCTTCAGGAGGTAAATATGAAGCATAATATTTTAGATATCAAAGGCTTGAAAGTCGGTCAGGCACAAAATACAGAAGCAAAAACAGGCGTTACCGTTGTCATTGCGGAAAACGGCGCTGTCTGCGGCGTAGATGTCCGCGGTGCTGCTCCCGGTACAAGAGAAACAGACCTGCTGAACCCCATCAATGCCATGGAAAGAGTACAGGCTGTTGTCCTTTCCGGCGGTTCTGCTTTCGGTCTGGAGGCTGCCAGCGGCGTCATGGACTATCTGGAAGAAAAAGGCATCGGCTTTGATGTAGGTGTCACAAAGGTTCCCATCGTTCCCTCTGCTGTTCTTTTTGACTTGGGTTATGGGGATGCTTTTGTACGCCCTGATAAAGCCATGGGCAGAGCTGCCTGTGAAGCCGCTTCCGACGAAATCCTGATGGAAGGCGATTACGGCGCAGGCTGCGGCGCAACGGTGGGAAAACTGAATGGTATGGAACACTGCTGCAACAGCGGCATCGGTTCTTGGGCAGAAACCACAGAAAATGGCATCACCGTCGCTGCCCTTATTGCTGTGAACGCTTTTGGGGATGTATGGGAAAACGGCAAAATCATTGCTGGTACCAAAAATCCTGATGGCACCTTTGCCAATACGGAAGAAGGCGTCATCAAAGCCGCATCTTCTCTTTCCTTTGGCGGCAGAAATACCACCATAGGCATCATTGCCACCAATGTGAAACTGACAAAAGCCCAGGCTGCAAAAGTTGCTGGCATGGCACATGATGGACTGGCACGGTGCATTCGTCCTATCCACACCACACTGGATGGCGACACTCTGTTTTGCATGTCCACAGAAGAAGTGGAACTGCCCACCGCTCCCGTTGACGTTGTGGGGATTCTGGCTGCAAAAGTCACAGAGCAGGCTGTACTGCGGGCCATCAAAACAGCAAATCCACAGATTTGATTATTCCATAAAAAAAAACGGCTGAGGAAAAACCTCAGCCGTTTTTTCATGTTCACTTTTCTTTTGTACGCTGAATGATATATTCTTTGAATTTTTCCACTGCCGGAGGCAGATATCGATTGAGCACATAAGCCATATATACCATTCGTTTGGAATAAGGCGTATCAAATTCTAGTTTTGTGACTTTATAATTCTGTATGGATGGATTATCTGTAATGATTGCGATGCCTTGGTTTGCTGCCACCAGCCCTGCCATGGAGTTGACATCTTCAAACTGGCAGAGGATGTTGGGCATGATCTGCGCTTTGACAAACAAATCATCAATGATACGACGCATCCCACTTTCTTTTGTATAGCAGATGAGGGGATATGGACAAATATCCTGAATGGTCACTTTTTCTTTTTCTGCCAGAGGATGATTTTCCGGCACAATGACCACCAGACCCTGTTCATACACAGGAATAAATTCCACATCACTCTCATTTTCCACCATGGAGCAGAAAATCAAATCATATTTTTCCCGCTTCAGGTTGTAAAGTAATGTTTTGGTATTGCCTTCATAACAGGAGAAAGAAATGTTTTTATTCTGGGGATCATCCAGAAAGCCTGCAATGATTTCCGGCACAAAGTTGGTCCCAACGGATGTCATATAAGCCAAGCCCACATGACCGCCGCCTTCTGCCACCAACCGCTCGATCTGGTTTTTCCCCAGTTCCAGCTGTGTCAGGGCATTTTCCACATAAAACATGTAAATTCTGCCGTATTTTGTCAGTACCACATTTCGTCCCTGTTTTTCAAAAAGGAAGGCACCCAATTCTTTTTCCATCGCAGCGATGGAATGACTTAGGGTAGGCTGTGAAATATTCAGCTTTTCGGCAGCTTTTGTATAATGCTCTAATTCTGCCAAAGTCTTGAAATAATACAGCTGGTTTAAGTTCATAGTAACCTCTCCCGCCTTTCTATATCTTTATTATAACAAAAGATCAAGAAAAATACAGAAAAAAAATGTGAAAATATGCTATTTTTTTGTATTTTTGGAAAAGGAATGCAAGAAGTCACACTATCCTTCGTGCATCATGGACGAAATAGTTTTTCTGCAAATAATTTGTTTTAATTCATAAAAAATCGATTCATTTTTATTTAAAAAAATGAATCGATTTGCATATTTATTCTTCTTTTTTTCCGAATCGTTCCACAAAAGCGTTTTCATCCAAAATCGGAATCCCCAGCTCCTGAGCCTTTTTATTTTTGGAAGATGTGGAATGAACGTCATTATTAATCAGGAAATTTGTTTTCTTTGTGACACTGCCCGTCACCTTGCCACCATTGGCTTCAATATAGGCAGCCAGTTCCTTCCGATTTGCAAACTGCTCCAGATCCCCTGTCACCACAAATGTCAAACCGTTGAGTGGTGACTGGGAAGTATCCTGCACTTCTTCCACGCGGAAACGCAGATAAGGCAAAGCATCTGCCAGCAACGCCAGATGCTGTTCATCATGGAAATACTGATGGATGCTATGGGCAATGATTTCCCCAAAGCCTTCAATGGCTGCCAGTTCTTCCGTTTCCGCCGCCTTGATTTTTTCCAAATCGTTGTCAAACGCCTTGCAGAGCAATTTCGCGTTCCGCAGACCTACATGGTTGATACCAAGGGCATAAATGAAGTTTGCCAGATACACATCCTTTGCTTTTTCCACAGAAGCAATGAGATTGGTATAAGACTTTTCACCAAAACCATCCATTTCCAAAATGGCATCTTTGTGTTCTTCCAACCGGAACAAATCTGGATACTGATTGATAAAACCTTTTTCCAGAAATTTTTTCAATGTTTCTTCGGAAAGCCCTTCCATATTCATGGCATCTCTGGAAACAAAGTGGCTCAATGTCTGGACACGCTGCGCCTGACAGCTAGGATTGGTACAGTACAACGCTTTCCCATCCCGCAAACTGCGTACTTCCGTTTCACCGCCGCAAACGAAGCAATGAGCAGGGATTTCCGCAGAAGCGGAACGTGTCAGGTTCTCCGCAATCTGGGGGATAATCATATTCGCCTTATAAACCTTAATGGTATCCCCAATGCCCAGTGCCAGTTCTTCCAGAATGCTGACGTTGTGTACACTGGCGCGGCTCACCGTAGAGCCTTCCAGTTCCACAGGGTCAAAGACCGCAATGGGATTCATAAGCCCTGTACGGGAAGTATTCCATTCAATTTCCCGCAAAGTGGTTTCCGCCATTTCATCTGCCCATTTGAAGGCAATGGAGTCCTTCGGGAATTTAGCTGTCCGTCCCAAACTCTGGCTGTAAAAAATGCTGTCGAATGTCAGCACCAGCCCATCAGATGCAATGTCATTGCCTTCGATATGTTCCCGGAAATATTCCACCGCATCCAGAATCGTATCGCCTGTGACCACTTTGGATTCCACCACCGTAAAGCCCAAAGAAGCCAGCCACTGCATGTTTTCTGTTTTGCTGTCGGAAAGTTCTTTTCCTTCCGCACTTACCAGCGTAAAGGCAAAAAACTGTACATTTCTCTTTGCAGCAATTTCGCTGTTCAGCTGTCTTACGGTTCCGCTGCAAAGGTTTCTGGGGTTTTTATAAGCGTCCCCTTCGCCAAGTTCCTCATTGATTCGCTGGAACTCTGAATAAGAAATAACCCCTTCGCCACGAAGCACCAATTCTCCGTCAAAAGCAATCTTCAACGGCAGATTGGCAAACACACGGGCATTATGGGTCACATCTTCGCCGATTTCCCCATTACCTCTGGTGATTGCCTGTACCAGTTCTCCGCCGCTGTATTTCAGTACAATGGTCAAGCCATCCAGCTTCCAAGACAAAATACCTTTTTTGTCCCCCAAGAAGCTTTGGAGCTTCAAGGGGTCTTTTGTTTTATCCAGTGACAAAATAGGGCTTTCGTGACGGATTTTCTGCAGATTGCTCAAAACCGTATAGCCCACATTCTGTGTAGGGCTGTTTGCTGGAAAACGATTAGTTTCTTTTTCCAGTTCCTCTAATTTATCATATAATGTATCATATTTATTGTCAGAGATGACTTCCGTATCATGTTGATAATATGCTTTTGATGCTTTATTCAAGTTAGAGATTAATTTTCGTATTTCCTGTCTTTTCTTTTTAAAAAGCACCTTTTTTCCATCGCTTCTAACTGTTTTCTGTACGTTTTTCATTCTCTTCATATTCCGCATCGCTCCCAAAGATTATTCGCTGACTTTGATCAGCTTGGAAAGTTTTGCCATAAATTTCTTGGTTCCTTTTTCGCCGAAGGATACCTCTACTTCAAAATCTGCGCCGCCGCCCTGAATGGATTTGACAACGCCAATGCCGTACTTGGGTGCACGAACTTTATCCCCTACTTCGTAATCCAGCTTAAAGTCCTTAGGCGCAGGCATTTCTCTCTTGATAGGCTGTGCATAGGGATTTACCTTGCTGCGTGTAGGTGTCACAGGGCTTACTTTCATGCTTTCCCGCATAGCGTATTTCTTCGCCATATCGGACATCTGACGGGTAGGCATATCCACCAGATCCTGAGGGATTTCTTTCAGGAAACGGGAAGGTGGATTGTACTGTGTCAGACCATGCTGCATACGGCTTTTTGCGTGGGTCATGTAAAGCACTTCTTTTGCACGGGTGATACCTACATAGCACAGACGGCGTTCTTCCTCAATTTCTTTTTCACCGCCGAACATCACCGCACGGTAGCCGGGGAAAATGCCTTCTTCCATACCGATGATGAATACATAAGGGAATTCCAGACCTTTTGCGCTATGCAGTGTCATAAGTACCACACTTTCGTCCCCTTCATTGTATCCGTCAATGTCAGCCACCAGAGCCACTTCTTCCAGGAAGCCTTCCAGACCTGCTTCGGGATTCTGTTTATCATATTCTGTCGCCTTATTGACAAATTCGTCGATGTTTTCGATTCTTACCAGTGCCTCGTCAGTGCCTTCTGTCAGAAGCTGCTGCAAGTAGCCGCTGCGTTTTACAACGGCATCAATGAGTTCTGCCGCTGTCATGCCTTCATAGTCACGACGCAGGCTTTCAAAGAGCTCATAGAATTCTTTGAATTTCTTCACTCTTGTTTTCAGTTCCGGCATATCATCCAGATGCGCCAGCGCTTCATAAAGTCCCATGCCGTGGTTCTGGGCATAGGTTACCACTTTTTCCAGAGAAGTATCCCCAATACCGCGTTTAGGCACATTGATGATTCTCCGCAGAGCAATGGTATCCGCAGGGTTTGCCAGCACTTTCAAATAAGACAGAATATCTCTGATTTCTTTTCTTTCATAGAAGCGCACACCGCCAAACAGACGATAAGGGATGCCTCTTTTTACCAGCTGGTCTTCCACAGTACGGGACTGTGCATTGGCACGGTACAATACCGCAAAGTTATTCAAGCTCTTGCCTTCTTTGTGAAGCTGTTCAATCTGTTCTGCCACATAACGTGCTTCGTCGTATTCATTATCTGCTTTATAAATGTGAATGATGCTGCCGCTGTCATTTTCTGTCCACAGAGATTTTTCTTTTCTGGTCACATTGTTATGGATGACTGCGTTTGCCGCATCCAGAATTTTCTTGGTAGAACGATAGTTCTGTTCCAGTTTGATGACAGTTGTGTTGGGGAAGTCTTTTTCAAAGTCCAGAATATTGCGGATGTTAGCACCTCTCCAGCCATAAATACTCTGGTCATCATCCCCTACCACGCACAGGTTCTGGTACTTTGCTGCCAGCATATGCACCAGTTCATACTGGGATGTGTTAGTATCCTGATATTCGTCTACCATGATGTAGCGGAAACGTTCCTGATATTTATCCAGCACTTCTGGATGGGTACGGAACAACAATACTGTTTTATAGATCAGATCATCAAAGTCCAGAGCGTTGCTTTCTTTCAGCAGCTGCTGATAAAGCTGATATACCTTTGCCAGACGTTTGCCTTTGATGTCAAAAGGATCTACGGTCTTTGCGTAATCCTCCCAGCTGACCATTTCTTCTTTCTGTTTGCTAATCTGAGAAATGGCAGCACGAACGGAAAAGCTCTTATCGATGGGGCTCATATTCAGGCGTTTGAATACTTCCTTCATGACTTTTTCCTGATCGTCAGCGTCATAAATGGAGAACTGACCGTCATAATCCAGATTGCTGATTTCCCGGCGCAGGATACGCACACAGGTAGAATGGAATGTGCTGATCCAGATATCTTCTGCACCCTGTCCAACCAGTTTATCCACACGTTCCCGCATTTCCTTGGCTGCTTTGTTGGTGAAAGTGATTGCAAGGATATTCCAGGGTTTTACGCCTGTTTCCAGCAAATGGGCGATACGAACTGTCAGTGCACCTGTCTTACCGCTGCCGGCACCTGCCAGCACCAGAACGGGGCCTTCTGTCTGCATAACGGCCTTTTGCTGCATATTGTTCAACTGTTCAAATCCAATCATGTTTTTACTCCTGTTCTGTCTTTTTGGCAAAGAAAAGGAAGCGGACACCTGAGAAAGTGCCAACTCCCTTCCTAAGCTCATCTATGGGTTACTGTTCTGCTTCTTCCGTTTCTTCCGTCTGGTCACCATCGCCATATACTCTGCTGATCGCAAGTTTATAGCCGTCTGTGCCATAATGCAGGCAGCGGTTCACGCGGCTGATGGTAGCTGTAGAAGCCCCTGTCTTGTCCGCAATTTCCACATAAGTCTTTTTTGCGTTCAGCATAACCGCTACTTCCATACGCTGGGCAATTGCCTGTATTTCATTGACGGTGCATAAATCCTCGAAAAGCTGGTAACATTCTTCCACGGTTTCCATGCTGAGGATACACTGAAAAAGCCTGTCCACTAATTCACTTTTGATTTTTTTGTTCATAACCGAACGCCACCTTTGCTCTCAATATCTTATTACATATTAGCATACTAAAGTGTTAAAGTAAAGATTTTTTTGGCGTTCTGCTCAAATTATTTGTTGCGCTTTAAAGCGCTGATGAGCCCATCCACGCTGGCATTCAGCACCAGACTTTTGGGGAAATCCACTTTCTTCATCAATGCTACCGCATGGTCAAATTCGCCGATGCTGGTATAAAAGTGGGCGTCACTGCCAACCACAACAGGCAGTTTCGCTTCTTTGCAAAGGCGCAGCATATACTCTATGTTTTCCGCGCTGCCATCCCGAAAACCGCCGGGAATGAGAGAAGTGTTGTTGATTTCCAAAATGGTACCTGTTTCTTTGGCTTTTTCCACCAAAAGTTCATAATCCAGCGGATAACGAGGGTCTCCCGGATGTCCTAGAATATCCACCAAAGGATTTTCCATGACCTTCAGGCAGGCTCTAGTGTTTTCCTCTTTGGTACCCGGTGCCAGACAAGGTGTATGCAGGCTGGCAATGGCAATATCCAGACGGGAAAGGACTTTCTCGTCCATATCCACTGTACCGTCAAAGTCCATGATATTCAGTTCAATGCCCCGCAGCACACGCACGCCATGAAGTTCTTTGGGCACTACATGAAGATTGGCAAAGTATGCATGGCATGTGGTATGTGCCATCATAGGCGCATGGTCTGTAATGGCAATGGCCTCCAGCCCCTTCCGTGCCGCACAAAGGACATTTTCGTCCAGCGTGCTGTAAGCATGTCCGCTGGCAATGGTATGGGTATGAGTATCAATCAGATATTTCATGATGATTCCCTCTCTTTTTATTTGATCGAAAAAGTTTCGAATGGAACCAAACCTTTTTCATAGGAATTATACCATTTTTTCCGTGGAAAGAAAAGAAAAAACGCCCAAATCTCAAAGAAAAACAAAGTTCTTTACAGAAAGAACATTTTTACAAAAGCTACCATTTTTCTGCAAAAAACGCCTCTTGACACATCTTTTTCTCCAAAGAAAAAGCAGGGGCTATCCCCTGCCAAAATTTTATTTTCCTCCTGCAAAACTGCTGCGCCATTTATCATAACATCCTTCGCAAATATCCAGCATATGATTTTCCCCGTCTTTTTGAGAAAAATAGCCCCACTGTTTTTCCAGATGGAGATAATCTTCCCCTTCTGTATCAATCTTTCTGCCGCAGCAATCGCAATATACTTCATCTCTGACCCGTACTTCTTTCAAAACGGTTTTGTATGTTTCCATGCCGCTTCCCCCTTTGTTTTGTCCCAATTCTCTTTTCTTCTGCATTTTAACATGGCAATTGACATTTTTCTATAGGAAACTGCTGTGATTCATGGTAAAATAAGCCTGTCGGTTTGTGCAGCCTCCCTCTGGCGGTTTCACATGACAAAACCACCGGAAAGGAGCCAAAATACATGAATCTGAGCACACAACAGGCTTTGCAGCACTGCACCGTTTGTCCCAGAAACTGCGGTGCTGACCGTTTATCCGGGAAAGTCGGTTTTTGCGGCGCAGGCACTCTGCCAAAAGTAGCACTGGTTTCTGCCCACCAATGGGAAGAACCGCCCATCAGCGGTACAAGGGGTTCCGGCACTGTCTTTTTCTCTCACTGCAATCTACGCTGTGTTTTTTGTCAAAACCACGACATCAGTCAGGAGAATTTCGGTGCAGAAATATCCATAGGGCGGCTGACGGAAATCTTTCTGGAGCAACAGAGCCGGGGACTTCATAACATCAATTTGGTATCTGCTTCCCACTTTATTCCGCAGATTGCGGAAGCGCTGGAGAATGCAAAAGCACAGGGGCTTTCCATTCCTGTGGTCTATAACTCCAACGGCTATGAAAGTCTGGATGGCTTGCGGATGCTGGATGGACTGGTGGATGTGTATCTGCCGGACTTCAAATACTGGGACGATACCCTTGCTGTGCAGTATTCCAAGGCGCCCCATTACGCCGAAACCACAGCGGCGGCCATTTTGGAAATGCGCAGACAGGCAAAAGCCGATGTTTTTGATGAAAATGGCATCATGAAAAAAGGTCTGATTCTGCGGCATCTTGTTCTCCCCGGACATTACAAAGACAGTTTTCGGGTTTTGGACTGGATACGTGAAAATCTGGGAAAAGACGCTTATGTGTCCCTGCTGAACCAGTACACCCCCATGTACCACGCCACAGAATTTCGGAATCTTTCCCGCAGACTGACTACGTTTGAATATGAAAAAGTCACGGAATATTTTCTGGAAATCGGCTTAACCAACGGATTTGTGCAAAAACGCTCTGCGGCCACATCGGAATACACACCGCTTTTTGACCTTTCAGGTGTCAAAAGTGCCGCAACGTTTCAAATAAGAAAGGAGAATTAAACCATGGTAAGAAAAGAGAATGTTGTAATCAAAGAAGGACTCAGAGATGGCAAAGGCATCATCGAAATCCACCATTTTCTCACAGAAGAAGAACTGATGGGTCATGGTAAAATGTACGCAAGACTGGTTATGAAACCCCACAGCTCCATCGGCTGGCATCAGCATGTAGGCAACACAGAACCTTATGCCATCATCAAAGGCGAAGGCACATTCGTAGACAATGACGGCTCCAAAACAACTGTACGCCCCGGCGATGTTTGTCTTATCGAAGTAGGCCAGTGGCATGCCATGGAAAACAATACAGACGAAGATGTGGAACTGATTGCGCTTGTTGTGAACGACTGGGCAAAATAATTCTGCATCATTCATCAGAATAAAATCTCTGTAAAAATAAGAAAGCTGAAATCCTCTGTTATGATAAGGATTTCAGCTTTTTTGTTTTCTTATGAAAATGCCCTTTGTTGTTTTAATCTCTTTTCAGACTTCATCCGGCACCAGTTCCACCATGACCACTTCCGGCGGATTCCAGATACGAGGCAGACTATTTTTGCAAAGTCCTCGGCTCACCACCATGGTGGTTTCCCCCAGCGGATACATGCCGCCGGCATACTCTGGGAACCATCCCTGATTTGGCGCAAATAATCCATTCAAAATAAGTGGTACCCGTATCTGTCCCCCATGGGCATGGCCTGCCGCCACCAGATCAAATCCGCTTTCTCCATACCACTGTACCAGTTCCGGGCGATGAGAAAGAAGGATGGTAAAATCATCGCCATTTCTTTCTGCTTTCACCTGCTCCAATTGACTTTCCCATTCTGAAAAATCAGAAAACTTATCTGGGTCATTGACGCCGGCAATCTGGATTGCGTTACCGTTCACATCCAGCTCCGCCGTTTCCCCTTCCAATACGGTAACGCCGTAGGAAGCAATCATTTCTGCAATTTCCTCATACTCTCCCGACCAATGCTCATGATTGCCGGAAACATAGAAACAAGGATATGTATCTCCAATGACATCCAGCAATTGCTTCGTGCCGTCATGGGGCACTTCATCGTCGGCTATATCTCCTGACAGCAGTACCGCATCAGGTTCCTGCGCCTCCAACAACGCCACCAGTTTCTCCTGATTCTCACCGTAAATGGTGCTGTGCAGGTCTGTAATCACTGCCAGACGGACTGGAGATGTAATTTTTGAAGATTCCAGCTGATATGTCTGTACTTTCAAATGGGTCTGCAATGCAGAAGCCAGCATGCCAATAACGAGGACGCCTGCCAGCAGAAAAATGCCTTTCTTTTTCATATAAAACTCCTTTCAGCGCCCCCATTTTACCCCTGTTTTTTATTCCGGTGCTGTTTCGTCCGCTTCCACCCGATCTCTTACTTCCTGTACCACGTTTTTCATGACAACGCCTTCTTTCAGGAAGGTTTCCGCATCCAATATCGTTGCGCCGATGAATGCCATATCCTCCATATTGGCTTTCTGTACGGCTTCACTTCTGGAAGAACAGCAATCCTCAATGATTGCCACATTGTAGTCCAAAGATAACCCATCATAGCAGGTTGCACGGATACAGTTTGGTGTAGTAGTCCCTGTCAGAATCACCGTATCCACCCGCAGTCTGCGCAAAATCAGATCCAGTTCTGTCTGGAAAAAGGCGGAAAATCTTGGTTTGATGATGGTATAATCCCCCGCCTGCGGTGTAAAGGCTTCCGGCACCTCAATGGAACAGTCCCCTGTGCTGTTCGGTGCCAGACAGCGTCCCCCTGCCAGCCAATTGTCATAACGGCATGCTTCCACATCGCTGCCGTCTTTCCGGTAAATGCGGTTCACAAAGAAAACAGGAATCTTTCTGTTTCTTGCTTCTGTAATGACCTTTGCCAGTGCAGGCACCGTATCTGCCGCCTGTTTGATGTAAAGCGGAGAGTTTTCATTCAAAAATCCTTCTTCCATATCAATGACAACCAATGCTGGTTTGATTTCCTGTGACATAAAATCCCTTCTTTCATTTTTTCAAAAGTATACCATAGTTTTTTGCAGTAGGAAAGGCACCTTTTGTCCCTGCCTCCATAGTATAAACATATAATTTGCAAAGGAGGTCTTCCCATTGCGCCCCATGCTTTCTCTGCATGACGTCACCCTCAGTTATCACAGTCTCAGCGGCGAAACGAAGGCCGTTTCCCATCTGTCTTTTTCCGTGGAAGAAGGGGAATTTGTCACCATTGTTGGCCCCAGCGGCTGCGGTAAATCCTCCATATTATCCATGCTGGCGGGACTGATTCCCCCTTCATCCGGCAGTCTTTCCGTCAACGGCAACATTGGCTATATGCTGCAAAAAGACCATCTGCTGGAATGGCGCACCATTCGCCGCAATGCCCAATTGGGATTGGAGCTGCAAGGCAAACTGACGCCGGAAAACATCGCTTTTGTAGACCATATGCTGGATCAATACGGCTTAGGCGATTTCAAAGACCGTTTTCCTTCTGAACTTTCCGGCGGTATGCGTCAACGGGCTGCCTTGATTCGTACCCTTGCCGTCCGCCCGGATATTCTGCTGCTGGATGAGCCTTTTTCCGCATTGGACTATCAGACCCGACTGTCTGTGGCAGACGAAATCGGTACCATCATCCGCAAGGAAGGAAAAACAGCCCTTCTGGTAAGCCACGACATTTCCGAAGCCATCAGCCTTTCCGACCGTGTCATCGTGTTATCCGGTCGTCCTGCACGGCTGAAAAAAATCCACACCATTTCCCTTTCCGTGGAAAACCGCACCCCCATGAAAGCCCGGGAAGCCCCGGAATTTCGAGAATATTTCAATCAAATCTGGAAGGAGCTGGATGTCCATGTGGCGTGAAATCAAACGACCTCCCGTTTCTGCCCAGCAGGCTGCCTTTCTGCGTCGTCTGAAACTGCGGCGTTATACCATCTACACCATACAGATTTTGCTGTTGGTTGGCTTTTTCCTCTTGTGGGAAGTGGCTGCTCGAAAAGGCTGGGGAGATGCCTTTTTGTTCAGCCAGCCCACAGAAATCTGGGCGACCGCTGTAGAAATGGCGGAAAACGGTATGCTTTGGAAACACATCGGTGTTACATTGGCAGAAACCGTTGCTGGCTTTGTACTGGGCACCATCCTTGGTACACTGACTGCTATACTGCTCTGGTGGAACCGGATGATTTCCGATGTGGCAGAACCCTATCTGGTAGTTCTCAATGCCTTGCCCAAAACAGCTCTTGCCCCCATAATCATTGTCTGGCTTGGCAACGGCAAAACTTCCATCATCGTTGTGGCACTGCTCACATCTGTCATTGTCACCATCATGACTGTCCTCAACGGATTTTTGCAGACCGACGAAGAAAAAATCAAACTCATCCGCATTTTTGGCGGCGGAAAATGGCAAATTCTGAAAAAAGTCGTGTTCCCTGCCAATATCCCCTGTATGGTCAACGCTTTGAAGATCAATGTCGGCCTTTCCTTTGTGGGTGTTATCGTCGGGGAATTTCTGGTGGCACAGGCAGGTCTTGGCTTTCTCATTATCTATGGAAGCCAAGTTTTCAAACTTTCCTGGGTTCTCATGAGTGTTGTCATTCTCTCCATTCTGGCAGCACTTCTTTACGAAGCCATCAATCTGCTGGAAAAACGCATACTGAAAAAACGCCTTTGACAAAAAAAGACCGAATCTTTTTTCTTCAGATTCGGTCTTTTTATTTTTATTCGTCTTCTGCTACAATCCGCATCACAAAGCCTTCTTCATCATCTTGGTGTTCATCTTCGAAATCTTCTTCAAAATCATCCTCAGACAGTTCTAATACAAACCGCACCGCTGTCAAGCATGCTGTTACCAGAAAAATCAAAGAACTAAGAATCATAATGGGTTTTTTCCGTTCTTTTTTGATTGTCAGACCCAGCATCACCCCAAAAGCGCAAACACAGGTTTTGATCAGTGCCATGTCTTTCCAGTCGCATTCCAGCACATAATCATTCAAAAATGTCGCCAACTTTTTCATAACATACCCGCCTTTCTTTATCTTGTCACCGTTTCATATGTAAAATCATTGTCTTTCCCTTCAAAAGTGAACTGATCCGCAATCCCTTCTGTGGCAATGACTTTTCCATCCTCCGTTACAAAAATCGCTTCAAAATCATCACTCTGCCGCCATAATTCCACCGCACGGTCATAGCCCATAACAAAGAGGGCTGTAGAAAGAGCGTCGGCTTTGGTGCCGTTTTCCGAAATGATGGTTACAGAAAGCAGGCCGCTGTCGGAAGGATATCCTGTAGCAGGGTCGATGATGTGATGGTACCGTTTGCCGTCCTGATCAAAGTACCGCTGGTATCCACCAGATGTAATGACAGAACAGTCAGACACTTCCACCAAACCTACATAATCCTCTGTATTTAAGGGGTTTTCCACGGCTATTTTCCAAGGATTTCCGTCGGGCTTATTTCCGATGGCGGAAATATTGCCGCCCAGCCAGATCAATGCAGATTCCACGCCTTCTTCTTTCATAAGTTTTGTAACTGCATCAGAAGTATACCCTTTGGCAATACCGCCCAAATCTACTGCCATACCTTCTTTTGCCAGATATGCCGTCTGGTCTTCTTCAGAAAGTATCACACTGTCGTTATCTACCAGAGGCATCAGTGCATCCAGTTCCGCCTGGGTAGGCACATGGTGTTCTTCCTCTGTAAATCCCCATGCCTTCACCACAGGGGAAATGGTCATATCATAACATCCATTTGTCAGTTCATCCATTTCCTTCGCTGTTTTCAGCAGATACATGGTATCCTCAGAAACCGGCACCGCTTGTTTTCCTGCATTGGCATTGAGCTGCGCTATTTCGCTGTCCTCCATGGTCACAGAAAGCAGGCGTTCCAGTCTGCGGATTTCCTGTTCTGCGTCGGTCATAATCTGTTCGCCATTCTCATGGTACACCGTAAATGTCATGATGGTATCCATGGCAAAAGTGGTAGCTTCATGGCGATTTTCTTCTTTCGCCTGGGCAAGCATTTGCTGCGCCTGTTCTCGTTTTTCCGAGCAGCCTCCCAGTATAAATACAGATGCCAGCACAAGGGCTGCTGTTTTTTTCCAATTCATGTATGTTCCTTCTCCTTTTGTATGACTTGTTCTGATTTTATTTTACATAGCAAAGGGCTTCCTGTCAAATGACGCAAAAAAAGATAGATGCCCCGAGAAATCCCCGTTTCATCTATCTTTTTGGTTTAAATCAAAATATAAAGCATCGCAATGGCAAGGCCGATACCAATCATCAGCAGGCTTCGTGCAAAGCCTTCCCGGTAAACGGTTTTGTCTGTTTCCCCGTCGGTATAAGCAGAGAAATACTTATCTTCCGGTGGAATGACTCTTGCGTTGTCACTGTTAAAGATTGCCATACGCAGCAGGGAAATGAATCCATCTGTCAAGGTTCCTGCCAGTCTTGCGAAGAAACCGCCGATAAAAGGCAGTACACCCAGCAACAGCGGACGATATACCTTTTCTTCCAGATTCAGCCATGCCGGCCAACGATCCAGATAAACAGTTTCGCCCTGTTCGTTTTCCCGCATCAAAACGGTACGAACAAAAAGGAAGTACACAGCCGCGCCTACAATCAGGGAAATAACGGCACCTTTCAGGTTCACCCAAGCAAAGTATTCCACTGCGTGATCCGGTGCATGAGCGCCAAGGAATGTGACACCAACAGCGGAAATACGATCCTGTGTCAGATGCGGCAGCATACCGCATACAGGCAATGCCAGTGCGCACAGTGCCAAAATCACTTTATTCACAGGATTCAAATAAGCACCCTGTTTCTGTACCGGCAAGGGATGGCTGTTTTTCTCTACAAAAACAGCAACGAAAATCTTTGTCATGTAGGCCAGTGTCAAACCGCCAGCAAACAGGAACAGATATTCCACTGTTTTCATATAGAATACAGACTGTCCCGCTTCTTCCAGAATATGAATGTATTCCACAATGCTTTCATGAAGCAGTGTTTTGCTAACATAGCCATTCCAGAAAGGAATCCCGCCGATACCCAAAAGTGCCATAAGGAATACCACTTTCAGCAGCAGTTTATCTCGTCCAAAACCTTTGATTTTATTCAAATCCAGTTCGTGAAGATTCATAAACACCACGCCTGCGGACAGGAACAGCACCAGTTTCAGCATAGAATGGTTGATGAAATGGAGCAATGTACCGGAAGCCGCAAGGGCGTTATGTTCGCCCAAAATCCCCTGCATGGCAATACCAACCATCATAAAACCAATCTGGGACATGGAAGAACATGCCAATGTCCGTTTCAGATTGATAGAGAATAGTGCCAGAATTGCACCCATGAGCATAGTAATCATACCAAGAATCAGCATGAAATTTCCCCAAGGAGCATCATTGAAAAAGATTTTCGCGGTGATCATCATAATGCCGAACACACCGGTCTTTGTCAGCAAACAGGACAGCAATGCACTAGCAGGGGCAGGTGCCAATGTATAGGCATTGGGCAGCCAGATATGCAGAGGGAATAACCCTGCTTTTGCCGCAAAGCCAAAGAACACCAGAACACCGATGCCATAGAAGGCAGATTTATCTGTCTGCTGTGCCATAAACTGCTGCAGCAGATCCATCTGCAAAGTCCCTGTTTTCTGATAGAGCATGAACAGCCCCATAAGTGTCACCAACCCCCCCAGCACTGCCACAGCCAAATAGGTGTGGGCAGCCCGGATAGCTTCTTTTGTTTCGTCGTGCATGACCATCACAAAAGAAGTAAAGGACATGATTTCGAAGAAAATAAATGTAGTAAAGAAGTCGGCAGAGAGGAAAATCCCCATGGTTGCCCCTTCTGTCAGCAGCATGAACAGATAATACCGATTGCGGTTTCTGTCTTGCTGGAAATATTCTTTGGAATAAATGGTAGTGATAAACCAGATAGCTCCAGTCAGCACCGCCAGAATGACTTGCAATCCGCCGCCGGCAAAGAGCAATCCCAGACCGCAGATACCTGCTTCCTGAAAAGCTTCTTCTTTGCCAATAAGCAGCAGAGATGCGCCGAATGTCAGGAGGGTTACCAGCATTGCCCAGTAATCTCTGGCGTTTTTATTCTTTCTGCCAATGATATAGCCGATGATGCCGCCCAGCATAGGGAAGAAAACCAGAAATGGCAATATAATTGAATTGTTAATACCCATTTTTTCTCCCCTCCTTTAGTTCAAGTGCATAACAACGCGCTGCAAAGCTTCCATCAAAGGTCCCGGTGTGAATGCCAGCACCAGAGAAGCGATGGTCAGTATAATCAAAGGCCCTTTCATATACCAGTTCGGGTCTTGCACATGGTCATAATATCCTTCCGGGTACTCCTTATTTCTGGGGAAGTACGCCCGCACCACAATATAAAAGACATACAGAGCTGTCAGCAATGCGGAAATAATCAGCGCCAGAATCCCCAGATAAGATACCGGGTTTCCGCCCTGCACTGCCGCCGTTGCCAATGCCCATTTACTATGGAATCCCGCAAAAGGCGGAATACCTACCAGCCCAATGCCCGTAATGGTCATGGCTGCAAATGTAACAGGCATCAATCTGCCAAAGCCTTCCACTTCATACAGGTATTCCCGATGGGTCTTATACAGCACCGCACCGGCTGTAAAGAACAATGTGATTTTCAGTACCGCATGGTAAATCATATGCATCAGTGCCGCTGCCAGTCCCAGAGGCGTCATCAGAGCGATACCAAAAATGATATAAGACAGATTCGACACTGTGGAATACGCGAATCTTCTCTTGATATGGGGCGTCCGCAGAGCAACTGTAGAACCAAACACAATGGTGATGGCTGCCGCCACCAGCATCACATTCTGCGCCACGGTACCCACCAGAAAATCTGTGCCAAAGCTGTAATAAGTCAGACGGATGATGGCAAAGATACCGGATTTTACGACAGCTACCGCATGGAGCAGCGCTGTAACAGGTGTCGGTGCCACGGAAGCTTTTGGCAACCAGCGATACAGCGGGAAAACTGCCGCTTTGACGCCAAAACCGAAGAATGCCGCAATAAATACCAGCTGCAATGTTTTTTCATGTCCTGCCACCAGAATAGGATTCAGTACCCCACCCGGTACAAAGTCGATGGATGTACCATAGCAGTACACAAATACAAAACCGATGAAGGCCAGAGCCGCGCCAAACATCATGTAAAGGATATACATCTTTCCGGCGTGTCTTGCCTTGTTGTCCATGGCGTGCATAACCAGCGGCAATGTAACCAGTGTCAAGAATTCATAGAATAAGTACATGGTCAGGAAGTTGCCGGAGAAGGCAATCCCCAGCACCACGCCGAATGTCATGGTGAAGAATGCAAAAAACCGGTCTTCGTGTCCTTCATGGGTCATATATTCAAACCCGTAAATGGTGGTCAGAATCCAAAGCACTGATACCATGGTACCAAATACTTTAGACAAACCATCCATATGCAGTTCCAAAGACAGCTTATCGCTGAAATGGAACAGTGTAAACATTTCTGCCTTTCCGCTCCAGATGGCGAACAGGGCAAAAATCGCGTTCAAAACCACAATGGTCAAAACCCATTGTTCTCGTTGTTTTCTTTCCTTGAATTTTACCGGCAGCAGACAAATTCCCGCAAGAATCGGAAAGAATACCGGTAAAACCGTAATCAATGCGCCCATATTGTTCCCACCTTTTCTTTAGAAAATGACGCCGCTAATATTTGTAATCCAGTCTGTCAGGCACTGAGGGAATGCCCCGAATGCCACCGCTGCCAATGCCAAAAGAATCAGCGGAACCGTCATCAGGTAATTGGGCTCTTTCTTTTTCAGACTGCCGTAATCAAAATCTTTTCCCGGGAAAAATGCCGCCGATACGATGGGCAGCAGATACCCTGCCGTCAGCAATGCGCTGACCATGAGCACTGCAACACCAACAAGCCCTAAAGTGCCGAAGTCTGGCTGCAGGCCACCCTGTGCCAGATACCACTTGCTGACAAAGCCGGCTGTGGGCGGAATCCCAATAAGGGACAGAGAAGCAATGGCAAATGTCCACATTACAATAGGCATTTCCTTGCCCAGTCCTCTCAGTTCATATACGAATGTTTTACCTGTTTTATAAATGATAGCGCCTGCCCCAAGGAACAGGATGTTCTTTGCCACCGCATGAAATACTACCTGCATAAGGGCACCCAAGAATCCCAGTGGATGCAGCAGGAACAGCCCAAAGAGCACATAAGAAACCTGACTGACTGTGGAGTACGCCAGACGGCGTTTCAGCAGTTTTTCTTTATATGCCAGCATGGAACCCATAAACACGGTGATGATGGCAAGGGTCAGCAGTGTGTTCTGCACCCATGTACCACGGATAAAATCCGGGCCTACCAGATAATATGTCACACGGATGATGGCAATAACGCCGCCTTTTGTGATAATACCGGAAAGGACAGCAGATGCCGGCGAAGGTGCCACCGGGTGTGCTGTGGGCAGCCACGCATGCAGCGGGAACATACCCGCTTTACAGCCAAAACCGATCATCATCAGGAAGTATACTGCCAGCAATACGTTTTCATTGCCTGCCAAGAGTTCCAGATTCAATGTACCGCCAGGCATGAATGTGGTGGTATCACAGTAGCTGTTCAGGAAGAAGAAGCCCATGAGCCCCAAACCTGCGCCAAATACGGAATACCCCAGATATTTCATGCCAGCCCGTACTGCTTCCGGTGTTCCTGTATGGATAACCAGAGGCAATGTAAGGAGTGTCATGTATTCATAAGATAAATATAATGTCATCATGTTCGCGGAGAAGCAAAGGCTCATGAGCGCTCCCAGCGACATGGTATAAAACATGAAGAACCGTGCTGGTTTCTGTTCATGTTTCATGTATTCAAAGGCATAAATTCCTGCCAGCAGCCAGATGATACAAATCATGCAGGCAAAAAGCTTGGCAAGACCATCTGTGTGGTATGCCAGTGCAAGACGGTCTGTCATCTGCCACAAGGTGAAGGTATATTCTCCCATGGACAAATAGAGCACCGCCGCAAGTTCTATGACCAGTGTTGCAAACACCAGTAAATTCCGCTGTTTTTCCTGTTTCTGAAAGCCGATGACAATGCCGGCAATCACGGGAAACAATAAAGGAAACAGCAGGATTGCATTTCCGTTCATTTTTTATCACCTATCCCCTCATGCTCCCGTTATTACTGCAGCAAAATGATGCCCCGTTCAATGACTTCGATAAATGGACGATAATATACGCCCAACGCGATATTGATCAGCACAAACAAAATGATACAAACGCCAAAAGCCGGCGAAACAGAAACACGCGTCTGTTCTTCTCCTTCTGTTTTGACAGGTGTCCAGATTGCGATAACGGAAGGCAGGAAATACATTGCGTTCAGGATCATACTGATACCAAGAACGATCAAAACCGCCGCCATTTTCCCCGGCGCGTATACAGACGCCGTTGCGAAATACAGCTTCGAGATAAAGCCTACAAACAGCGGCACACCGACCATGGACAATGCCCCTACCGTAAAGCCGATGCCTGCCACAGGATTTCTCCGTGCAGCACCTCTCAGATAATAAATCTGCTCTTTGCCGCCGCTGTCCTGTACCATCTGACCGCAGCAAAGGAACAGCATGGATTTTGTTACTGCATGGGCAAGGATATGGAAGCAAGCCGCAACCATAGCAATTCTGGTAGACATGCCGATACCCATGTAGATATACCCGATCTGCGCCACAGAAGAATAAGCAAGCATACGTTTCATACGAGTTTCCCGCATGGCGTACACAGACCCCATGACCATGCCTGCCAGACCAAATACAAACAGAATGTCAATGATCTTCAGCTGTAACATAACATCTACAGAAAAAACGCTGTAAATCAGTTTAATAGCAAGGAAAATGTAGCTTTTCAGCACCAGACCAGACAACACACCACTGGATGTGGGAACTGCCGCCTGATAAGCGCCGGGCAGCATGGAATGGAAGGGGAAAAGCGCGCTTTTGATGGCAAGACCGATGAACACAAACCCGGTTACTACCAGCAAAGGGAATGTATACTGTCCTGTTGCCACCAGTTCCACAATGGCTTCCTTCATCTGAGGGAACAGCAGGTGTCCTGTGATACTGTACAGAATACTGATACCCAGCAAAATGGTACCGGAACCCAGCAAACTGATAACCAGATAATGTGTGGTACCTACCATTGCCTGAGCGGTACCCTTTGCCATGATAAGTGCACAGGAAGCAATGGTCAGAATTTCGATAAATACATAAGCTGTGAAAATATCGTTTGTATACGCCAATGCCAGCATGGAACCAAAGAGGGCATTGAGCATAATGAAGTAAAAACTCTGTTTTTCAGGCACAACATCATGGAAAATAAATTCCTGACCGCCTGTAGTTGTCAGCAGCATAACCACGCTGAAAATCAGTGCCATCATGGCTTCCAGCGGGCCTGCACGCAGTTCGTTGCCCCAAGGCGCGGGAAAATGCCCCATCATGAATGTGAAGGATTCCCCTGTGGTTGTCACATTCACCAGCAGGATTGCCGACATAATTGCGACAATGAGCACCATCAATGCATGTACCTTATGGGCAGTCTTTCCGTTCTTAATCAGCGGTGTGATGATGCCGCAGAACATTGCCAGAAAAATGCTGAAGAAGGGAATGTTATGTATCCAATTCACATGCTCCATCATTCACCCTCCCTTTCTCTGGACAACCGCATGATTTCGTCCATATTCAGTGTGCCGTAATGTTTATACAGCCGTTGTACCAGCGCCAGAGAAAAAGCTGTAATGCTGACAGATACGACGATGCCTGTCAGCACCAGACCTGCTGGAACCGGGTTGATATAATAATCCGCATCAATGATGCCGTTTGACAAAATGGGGGCGACTCTGCCGTTGATGTAGCCTTTTGCTGCCAAGAACAGGTATACTGCCGTATCCATGATGTTCAAACCTATGAATTTTTTAATCAAGTTATTTTGCAGAAGCAGATTCATAAATCCAATGCCAAACAGGATTACCGAAGCCGCTTCATAATAGTTAATCAGCAAATGACTCATATCAGATATCCCCTTTTGTAAACAGTGCGTAAAATCCGTACATGGTAGCGGCAACAATCAATCCAACACAGATATTCAGAGGCAGGATAAATCCGGCACTGAGAATATTGCCCGGTGTCCCCTTGGGAATAGCGTATCCCACATGGTTTGCCCCTGTGAAGAAGGAATAACTCTTGCATGCGCAGTACGTCAGCAGGCAGGCAACGCTGATGCCTGTAAATGTCTTGAATGTAAAGAATGTCTGCATTTTCTTATGGCCGTTGGCAGCTGCATACAGAATCAGGCCTGCGCCAATGATGGAACCGCCAGAGAAGCCGCCGCCGGGAGAAAGATGCCCGTTGAGGATAACGTAAATGCCGTAAAGGATAATCAGCGGAGAAAGATACTTTGCGCCGACCTTCAAAATAGATTTGTGGTCTGCTGCATCCAGCATTTCGTCTTCCGCAATTTCCTTATCCTCTGCTTCACTGATGTTTTTCTTATCCCGTTTCAGCAGCATCAGCACGCAGATAACAGCCAGGAACAATACGTTAGATTCCCCAAAGGTATCGAATGCACGATAATCCAGAATCATACCTGCTACAAAGTTGATAGCACCTGTTTCTTCAATGCCTTTTTCCAGATAGCGTTCCATGACCTCATTGTTGGCAGGGTCCATGGGGTCGCCAAATGTTGGCAGATTGGATACCACCAGCAGCATGATGGTGATGAACACAATGGAGATCAATACACACAAAAACCAGTACAGCCCTTTATTGGACTTAATTTCCTGTATGTTGGGACGTTTCAGCCATTGCCGTTTTTTCGGCTGTTCTCTTCTGGCGATGTATTCATCGGCATGAATCAGGGCTTCCTCTCCGTTGATCCAGGCATTCAGTTTTCGCCAGAACGATTTTTCTTCTTTCATATTAACCCTCTCTTGTACCTTTCAGCGCATGTACTTTTTTCAGCGTGAGGAAGAACAATACGCTGTCTACGCCTGCACCAACGGCCGCTTCTGTAATGGCAAGGTCAGGCGACTGTAAAAATACCCAGATAATTGCCATAATGGAGCTATACCCCATAAAGACAATTACCGCAATAAACAAATTTCTTGTAACCGATACCCCAATGGCACTGGCAATCAAAAATACCACCAGCATCATTTGTATGATTGTACTGACTTCCATACTCATTTGCCATGCACCCTTTCGTCGTAGTCCTTATTCGTCAGCATTTCCACCTTCCCAATCATATGAGAAGCGATGGGACTGGACATCCAGAAAAACAGGATCACCAGAATATATTTTGCAATGTGGAACACATCATGGCCTAAAATGATAAGCCCGATGACTACCAATCCCAGCCCCATGGTGTCACCCATTGCTGCCGCATGCATACGGTTCATCACATATTTCAGGCGGTAGATCCCCAGCAGTGACAGGGCAAATACAATGGTGCCCATGCAAATGAAAATACCCGCTATGATCTCTCTCATTGCTTTTCCGCCTCCTGTTCTTTCCGTTTCAGATACAATTCGCGACCCTTGTGGTGCAGTGTAACCACATGGCAGATGATGACCACTGCCAAGAAGCTCAGCAGTGTATAAACCAATGCCACATCCACCAACATGGATTCTTTCAGATATGCCGATAAAATACAAATGATTGCTGTTGTCATGGTGCCGATCATATTGATGGCAACGATACGGTCTGTAAATCTAGGCCCCCGTACCGCTCTTGCAAAGGCAAGAAAAATACCGATGATCAGCAGCACCATGCTGCCTTCCATAATTCTGTCCAATAGTACACTCATGGCTTACTCCTCCAACTTTCTCAGCTGCTTGACAAATACCGATTCTTCGATGCCTTCTGTAAAGGATTTGTCCAAAGCATGAATGGTATATTTGTTATCCTCCAGTGCAACTGTATAGGTACCCGGCGTCAGTGTAATGCAGTTTGCCAGTGTAACCCGTGCCACTTCTGTTTTCAAATCTGTTTCGAAGGTGTAAAACGTCGGATCTGCTTCCAGCCCGGGAGAAAGAATGATGCGGATAACAGCCAGATTGGACTTAATCACTTCCCAAACCAGAATGATTCCATATTTGATGAAACGAGGGATTTTGGCAATCAGCTTCAAGTCATTCTGAATGCTGTAATCCATATGTTTGGTCATAAACCAGTACAGCCAACCGCAGATTACCAGACCAAACAGGAAAATCTCCAGTGTCACCTTGCCGCTGAATATAAACCACAATATAAGCAAAATCAGGTACATTCCATCATCCCTCCGCAAAAGCTGCAAAAAATTAAAATTTGTCGCTGCAGACACCCATCAGTTCCAGAATATTAGCCGATAGTGTCCATGTATTGTAATCCAATGTCTATATTATGATTTACATACTGGAAAATGTCAAGTGACATAGTGCTATATGACGGTTTATTTCCTAACATTTTCTTAACACGGCACTTTTTATTGTTTAATATGTATATTTTCTTTCAAAAATAACTATTTTTATATGCATTATATACAATTTCGTGGTATTTAAAACAACACAAAAACAAAGTAAAAAGTGCCTCTT
>ERZ779894.271-NODE-271-length-60748-cov-17.340089_pt1 | contig 60748 bp, 71 predicted proteins | sample MGYA00511587_ERZ779894 | MGnify/ENA primary metagenome ERZ779894 (study PRJEB29588, sample SAMEA2160490) | human gut metagenome | biome: human gut; feature: human-associated habitat; material: faeces | place: Denmark | collected 2008/2010 ... | reverse complement strand
TTGGTTTCCGGCGGGGCCGTGTTTGAGCCGGTGCCGGGGGTGACGCTGGATATGTGCCTGGAGGGAACGTTTCATGGATAAGCTTTACGCCGCCCCTATGGAGGGGCTTACCGGGTATTTGTGGCGGCAGGTCCACGCGGAGCTGTTCGGTCCGGCGGACAAATATTTTACGCCGTTTCTCTCCCCCAACGCCACCTGTACCTTCCAGCGGAAAGAGCTGGATGAGATCGACCCGGAGCACAACCGGGGACTCAACGTAGTGCCCCAGCTGCTGACCAACCGGGCAGAGCATTTCCTGTGGGCTGCCCGGGAACTGCATGACCGGGGCTTTCGGGAGGTGAACTTCAACCTGGGCTGTCCGGCAGGTACCGTGGCCGCCAAGCGGAAGGGGGCGGGTCTGCTGGCCTATCCCCAGGAGCTGGACCGGTGCCTGGAGGAGATCTTTGCGGGATTGCCCCGGGGAATGACGGTGTCCGTCAAGACCCGGATCGGGAAAAACGACCCCGGCGAATGGCCGGGGCTGTTGGAGATCTATCGGAGGTACCCTCTGGCGGAGCTGATCGTTCATCCCAGGCTCCAGAAGGAATTTTACAAGGGAACGCCCCATCGGGAGGCTTTTTCCACCGTCTCCGGCCCCTGGCCGGTGGTGTATAACGGTGATATATGGACGGCGGAGGACGCTGCGGCGTTGTCCCGGGACTTTCCCGGGACAGATGCGGTAATGCTGGGCCGCGGACTCATGCGGGACCCCAGCCTGCTGCGACGGCTGCGGGGCGGCCCCGCCGCCTCGGTCCGGGAAGTCCGGACGTACCATGACCGGCTGCTGGACGCCTACCGGCAGCGGCTCTCCGGCGATCTGCCGGTGATGCACCGGATGTGGGAGCTGTGGACGTACCTGGCCGCCGGGTTCGACGGGGCGGAGCCGTATCTCAAGCGGATGCGCAAGGCGAAGAATTTATCGGAATATCAGGCCGCGGTGGACGCACTGCTCCGGGAGCAGCCGCTGGTATACAGCAAGGAGGGATGACCATGCGTCTGCTGATCGCGGAGGATGAGGTAGACCTGGCGGAGGCGCTGACCGTTTTTTGAGAAAAATCATTTTTCGGCGGACGCCGTCCACAACGGGCGGGACCATTGCCTTTACGGCGCAGCTGCGATAAAAAAACGCTTATGGAAACGTTAGAAGGTGAAAAGCGTGTATTTTGCATACGGAGAAGCCGAAGCTTCCTATTTGCGGCAAAAGGATAAGCGGCTTTGCCAGGTCATTGACCGCATCGGGCATATCGACCGCCCAGTGGATACGGACTTGTTTTCATCCGTCGTTCACCACATCATCGGGCAGCAGATCTCCACCAAGGCACAGGCGACCATCTGGCAGCGGATGCAGGATGCACTGGGCACCGTCAATGCCGAGACCATCCTGACAGCAGGTGTTCCCAAGCTGCAGGGACTGGGTATGACCTTCCGCAAGGCAGAGTATATTACGGATTTTGCCGAAAAAGTCCATACGGGCGCATTTGATCTGCATGCTGTGGAGCACATGAGCGACGAGGATGCGATCCGGGAATTAAGCAGCCTGAAGGGCATCGGCGTCTGGACGGCAGAGATGATTCTGCTTTTTTGTATGCAGCGCCCGGATATTTTCAGCTATGATGACCTTGCCATCCAGCGCGGGCTGCGCATGGTATATCACCATCGCAGCATTGACCGCAGGCTGTTTGAAAAATACCGCCGTCGCTTTCACCCCTATTGCAGCGTGGCAAGTCTGTATCTCTGGGCTGTGGCAGGCGGCGCAATCCCGGAGATGAAGGACTACAAGTCGAGCAATAAAAACAGAGGCAGCTTTTGAAGCGAGGTGCAGATCATGCTATTTGTGCAGCATTACGATTCACCGCTGGGCGGCATCCTGCTGGCAGCGGACGGAATCGGACTGAGAGGTCTGTGGTTCGACGGACAGAAATACCTTGCCCGTGATCTGCCCGCAGAGCGTATCGGGCAGGATACACCCGCCCTTGCAGAAGCCAGGCGTTGGCTGGACATTTATTTTGCTGGCAGCCAGCCGGATTTTCTGCCGCCGCTGCACCCCGTCGGCACCGCGTTCCGACAGTCCGTGTGGGAAATCCTTTTGCAGATTCCCTACGGAAGGACTACGACCTACGGCGAGATCGCACGGCAGCTTGCTGAAAAGCAGAAGCTTCCCCGGATGTCTGCGCAGGCGGTCGGCGGTGCGGTGGGTCATAATGAGATATCCATCATCATTCCCTGTCACCGTGTGGTCGGCACAAACGGCAGCCTGACCGGATACGCCGGGGGTATTGACAAAAAGAGAAAGCTGCTGGAATTGGAACATACCGATATGACCGGATTTTTCGTGCCGAAAAAGGGCACTGCACTTTTTTGACAAGCTGAAGGGGCGGCGTGACCGAAGTCACGCCGCCCCTTGAAAACACAAGGCTTTCCTCATTCTTGGATTTTACTGCTTTACGCCCACCAGGCATTCGGCTCCGGCGGATTTTTATGGGCAGCTTTATGCAAGAATGTCCGTCAGGTCGTCGAATACCTGGGACTTGGTGACCACCACCACATGGTCTCCCTCCTGAATCGTGGTGAGGCCGCCGGGAATGATGATTTTGTTTTCCCGGGCAATGGCGGCCAGCAGAACGCCCTTTTTCAGGGCCAGGTCCTTCAGAGGCTTGTCCAGCACCGAGCGGCTGGAGGCGGTGGCGGTGAACTCCAGAGCCTCCACGGAGCCGTCCAGCATTTTATACAGGCTCTCCACAGTGCTGCCCTGGGAATTGGCCAGAGCCCGGACATAGCGGGTGATCTGGTTGGAGGTCAGATCCTTGGGACTGATGATGCTGCCCAGCTTTGTCTCCTGCACCAGGTCCATGTAGTTGGGCCGGGTCATTTTGGCCAGCACCTTGGGGACTCCCGCCCGCTGAGCCGTCAGGGCCATCAGCAGGTTCTCCTCGTCCCGGTCCGTCAGGGCCACGAAGGCGTCAGTCTCAAAGATGTTCTCGCTGTCGATCAGGTCTGCGTCGGTGCCGTCGCCCTCAATGATCATGGCGCCGGGCAGGGAGGCCGACAGACGCAGGCACTTGTCGTGCTTCATCTCGACAATGCGGACCTTGGTATTGCTGCGGGCCAGCTCCCAGGTCAGGTACATGGTGATGCGGCTGCCCCCCAGAATGGATACGTTCTTCACTCTTTGCAGGGTGCGGCCGATGCCCCGGAGCATTTTTTGCAGCTCTGCCTTGGTGCCCACCATATAGAGCTTGTCCCCGCTGCGGGGCACGAAGGAGCCGTCGGGGATGATAAAATTGTCCCCCCGGTGGGCGGCGCAGATCAGCACCTCCGCCAGGCGATTGCGGTGGAAATCGTTGAGGGACACCCCGGCCAGGGTGTCCTGCTCCGTTACCTGAAAACCGATCATATCGATGCGGCCTCCGGCAAAGGGCTCCACGGAAAAGGCCGCCGGGAAGCTCAGGATCCGGGCGATCTCCTGGGCCGCCCCCAGATCGGGGTTGATGAGCATGTCCAGGCCGATCTCCCGCTTGAGCATGGTGTCATCCCGGCGATACTCGGGGTTGCGTACCCGGGCGATGGTGTGCTTGGCCCCCAGCTTTTTGGCGATGAGGCAGCACACCAGGTTTGTCTCGTCCAGATTGGTGACGGCAATGACCAGGTCCGCGCTGCGGACCCCGGCAGTGTCCAGCACGCTGATGCTGGCTCCATTGCCCTCCACGCACATGACGTCCAGGGTGCTGTCGGCCCGGTGCAGGGCTGCGGCGTCGTCATCCACGATGGTGATGTCGTGATCCTCTACCGCCAGCTGCCGCGCAATGGCATAGCCGACTTTGCCGTTGCCTACGATGATGATTTTCATGCTTGCTCCTCTCCGCTGCCCGACGGCAGCCGGCTGCGCCTGCGGCGCAGGATAACGGCGCTGTATTCCGCGCCCATGATCAGCACCGTGCCGCTCATATACAGCCACAGCAGCACCACGACTATCGTGGCGATGGAGCCGTACAGCACGGAGTAATTGGCAAAATGCTCCACATAATAAGAAAACGCCAGGGACAGGACCATCCATGCCGCCAGAGAGATGCCTACCCCGGGAGCAACTTCCTTCAGGGGACGGCGCTGGCCCTGGGCCAGCATATACAGCACCGTCAGCATCAGGAACATCACCACGCCCAGAACGATGAAGCGCAGATAGCTCCACAGGTCAATGAAGCCCTGCGGCAGGGCAATGAGCCCGGCCGCGAACTCCAGGGCCCGGCGGCCCACCGTCACCAACAGCAGTGTCAGCCCGATGGAGAGGATCAGCCAGACGGTAAACAGCAGAATGGCCAGCTGGTTCAAAAGCATCTTCCGGGGCGGACCCACGTTGAAGGCCTTGCGCAGGGAGTGCAGCAGGCAGCTGGTGGCACGCATGGGGAACCAGATGGAAAAGACCAGACTGAACCACAGCAGCTGGCGGCTGGCGTTGGCGGATACATATATTAAATATGCCTCCAGCACCGAAACCACGTCCGCCGGGACCAGCTGGGACAGAAACTGAGAAATGCTGTCCACATCCAGCTTCAGAATGCCCAGCAGCGTGCTGACAAACACCATCAGCGGAAACAGGGCGAACAGCAGATAATACGTCAGCGCTGCGCTGTCGCGCCCCACGTCATGCAGATAATACCGGCGCACCAGCTGCACCGCCACTTGCCCCGCTGCGGTGCGGGGCAACCATGCCTTTTTCACAGGAGTCATCCCTCCTAATTCCCATACAGTGTACCACATAGCGGCCAAAATGAAAAGAGAAATTTGTCCTGTTGGCTTTCGAGGCACCCACTACACTTAGTTTGCAGGGTCCAGATTGTAAAATCTGGCACCTGGCAAACTAAGTTTTTTTTTATGCCCGCAAGTAGAAAAGAGGTGAGAACATGGCGAGCTACGCTTTCGCAACGCTCCAGGCCCGGCAGGCGCTCCAGGAGCTTTGGGAGCAAGGCAAAACGGTCAAAGACATGGCGGCGGCCCTTGATGTGCCGCTGTCCACGCTCTACACGGAACTGCGCCGGGGCCGTTCTGGGGTCCGCCTCCCGGACCAGCGATTGCAGTATGATGCTTCCCTTGCCCAGCTCAGGATGCAGCAGGAACTTGAGCGGAGGGGAAAGCAGAGCCGCTGAGGTACATACCCGCACCACCGCTTTTCACAACATTCAAAGGAGGCACACCATGAAACCCATTATTTTGAGGACCCGGACCAGCACCGATGAGTGCATCGGCACCGTCCGGCTCACCCCGGAGGCGGAGAAAGTAGTCCGGCGGCTCCGTTTCAAGACCGGCCTGCCCATCCGTCAAATTGTGTCTGAAATCATCGTCCAGGCGGAAAACCTCATTGACATCTCCGGGGACGATGATGAGGACGAAACCGACCAATAAGGAGGAGCCTATGAACAAAGCACGCCGCAAAGCTCTTGATGAGGTCATCTCCAAAATTGAGGAGGCCAAAGAGCTGTTGGAAAACCTCCAGGCGGAGGAGGAAGAATACCGGGATAACATGCCGGAAAACCTCCAGGGCTCTGAGAGGTATGAGGCGGCAGACGCCGCCGTGGACAACATGAGCAGCGCTGTGGATGCTCTGGATGAGGCTATCTCCAGCATTGAAAGCGCCCAGGAATAACAAAGGAGGACATACCAATGAAAACCCCTGTTTTGAACATCGCCCCCGGTAAGACCGTGGACTACCACGGAGAGCCCTGCCTGGTGCTGGAGCACCGCAAGGACGGCACACTCATGCTGCACCTGGACCAGATGACCCACGCCTTTGGCAGCTCCAACAACTTTGCCGCCAGCTCTCTCCGGTCCCATCTCAATGGCCCCTATCTGCGGAGCCTCACGGACGGCAACCCCGATGAGATCATCACCCGCACTGTGGACCTCACCGCTCTCAATGGCTCCACGGAGTACGGCACCTGTGACTGCAAGGTGGCCCCGCTGACCCTGGACGAACTCCGCAAGTACCATGACATCCTGCCCCTGCCGGAGCGCTTTGAGTGGTCCGTGACGCCCTGGAGCACCCCCAAGGTCAATGAGGATGACACCTACAACGCCTGGAGGCTGCTCTCCTATGGCAATATCTACTACTACTACTGCAACTACTCCCGCGGGTCCCGCCCCGCTTTCCTCCTCCCCTCCGATTACACCGTGGAGGTTGAGGGCAACCCGCTGGAGCAGTACAGCACCCGTGAGCTGGCGGAGGAGCTTTTCCGCCGCATCGGCAAGTAAGGGGTGAACTCCATGACCACCTGTGAATATGGCCAGAGAGCCCCCCGTCACCGGGCCAGGCGGAAACGCCGCCCGAACTACGGCCCGGTCATTGTGCTGGCACTGGTGTGCGCTGGCATCTTCGCCGCCGGTTTCTTTACTGGCAGGCACACCAGCCAGGCCGCCATGACCCTCCCGGAGCCAGTGCTGGAGAGCACCACCCCGACCCCAGAGGCCACGGAACCCCCCACGGCAACACCGGCTCCCACGGAGGAGCCGGTCCTCTGGCGGGATGACATCGTGACGGACGGCAACCTCCTGGCCTATGACCTCCAGGAAACCATGCAGGCCTGCTGCGAGGAGTACGGCGTCCCATACGCCCTGGCGCTGGCCGTGGCCGATGTGGAAAGCCGCTTTGACCCGGATGCCGCCAGCAGCACCAATGACTATGGCCTCATGCAAATCAACCAGGTCAACCATGGGTGGCTCCTGGAGCAAGGGATTGACCCCATGACGCCCGCCGGAAACATTGAGGCCGGTGTCCTGTTCCTCTCCGACTACCTCACCGCATACGGGGACCCGGAGCTGGCCGTCATGGCCTACAACTGCGGCCCCTCTGGCGCTCAAAACCTGTGGGCCGCCGGGACATACTCCACCGACCACTCCCGCAAGGTCATGGACCGCTTTGACTACTGGACAAGCGTTTTGGAGGACTGAGCCATGCCCTACTACTGGACCTGCCCCTATTGCGGGGCCAACCTGGACCCCGGAGAAAAATGTGACTGCAAAGACAACGAAAAGGAGGATGACATCCATGATGGAAATGAAAATCACCGTTGAGGCTCCCGATCTGGCCGCCTCTATCCTCAAGCTGGCGGAGGCCGTTGCCTCCGGCCCGGACCCCAGCATCTTGACCCCGGATGAGCCCCTGCCGGTGGCCAGCTATCCCACCGCCCCGGCCCCTGCGCCCGCTCCTGCGGCCCCTGTGAGCCCTGCGCCGGTCACCCCTACCCAGACCCCGGCCCCTACCGCAACGCCTCCTGTGGCGGCTCCTGCGCCGACTGCTGGCCAGACATCTGCCGCCCCTGGTAACACCCCCGCCCCCACCGTGCCCGTGACGGGAGCCCCCACCTACACCCTGGACCAAATTTCCCGTGCCGGGGCCTCCCTGGTGGATGCTGGGAAGATGCAGCAGCTTTTGGAGCTGCTGGGCCGCTACGGTGTGCAGGCCGTCACCCAGCTCAAACCGGAGCAGTATGGCGCTTTCGCCACGGAGCTCCGGGGCCTGGGCGCTCAGATTTAAGGAGGTGCCCCATGCCTCCTGAGAAACACGCTTTGCTTTCTGCCTCCTCCGCCTCCCGCTGGCTCAAGTGTACGGCGGCCCCCCGCTTTGAGGAGGGGCTGCCGGAGAACACCAGCGAGTATGCGGAGGAGGGCCGCCTGGCCCACGCCATTGGTGAGCTCAAGGTCCTCAAGAAATGCACCCCCATGAGCACCCGGACCTACAACACCCGGCTCAATAAGCTCAAGAAAAACCCCCTCTATGACCCGGAGATGGACAAGACCACGGACCTCTACCTGGAGCACATCACGGAGCAGGTCATGGACTATGACAGCGCCCCCACCGTGGCCGTGGAGGTCCGGGTGGACTTTTCGGACTATGTGCCGGAGGGCTTTGGCACCTGTGACTGCTGCATCATCGGCGGCGATCTGCTGAGCATCACCGACTACAAGCACGGCAAGGGTGTCCCCGTGTCCGCCGTGGGCAATCCCCAAATGCGGCTTTACGCCCTGGGCGCTCTCCACCGCTATGCCCCCGTGTTCGGGGACACCATCAAGCGGGTCCGCATGACCATTGACCAGCCCCGGCTTGACAGCTACACCACGGATGAAATCACCGTTGAGGAGCTGAGGGCCTGGGGCGAAAGCATCAAGCCCATTGCCCAGCGGGCCTTTTCTGGCCTGGGTGAGTTTGTCCCCGGTGACCATTGCCGCTTTTGCCGTGGCAAGGCTCAGTGCCGGGCCCGTGCCAAGGTCAACACCGCCCTGGAGGACTTCAAGGACTGTGTGCCTGCCGGGAGCATCCCAGCGGATGCCATGGTCCCCCAGGAACACTCCCACACCGGAGCCATCACTGGTGAGGAGGTCCACCCGCTGCTCTCTGATGAGGAGATTGGCGATCTGCTGGAGCGTGGGGCCCAACTGGTCCAATGGTACAAAGACCTGGAGGCCTACGCCACGGAGGCCCTGCTGGCGGGAAAAGAAATCCCCGGCTGGAAACTGGTGGCGGGCCGGAGCAATCGGACCTTTACCGACCAGGACGCTGCCATCCAGGCTGTCATTGCTGCCGGGTATGATGAGGCCCTGGTCTATGACCGCAAGCCCAAGACGCTCTCTGAGCTGGAGAAACTCATGGGCAAAGCTGAATTTGCGGAGAAGATTGGCGGCTTTGTGACAAAGCCTCTGGGCAAGCCCACCCTTGCCCCGGCCTCTGACAAGCGGGAGGCCTACGCCCCCGCCGCCTCTGATTTTGCCGGGGTGGTTGATGGATGAACGGCAGCGACTTTTTCACCATCCAGCACGGCTCTTTCCAGGCGGCTGTCCTGTACTCCGCACTGGAACACCTGCCCATCCACAACCTCAAAAAGCTCTTTCGGCTGGCCAAAAAGGCCCAGTTTGAAAATGAGGCCGCCATCCAGGGCATCCGGTCCTACTTTGACACCACCATCCCAGAGGCCCAGGAAACCATGAGAGCTGCCGCAAGAGCCTATGAGGACGGCTGGAGAAAGGTGGACAAGCCAAGGAGCCGCAACCCCAAAACGGTTGAGCAGCTCCGCATCAACAAAGAGCTCACTACCCGTTTCAAGCAAGCCCACGCACGCTATGAGCGGCTGGTGGCATCCCGCAAGGTATTTGAGGAAACCCTCTTTCCCGATACGAAACACCCAATGAATTAAGAAAAGGAGATCAAGGATTATGTATCAGAATGACCCCATGAAAGTGCTGACCGGTGAGGTGCGCCTCTCCTACTGCAACCTGACCACCCCCAGAGCCGCCAAGCAGGGCGGTGAGCCCAAGTATTCCGTCACCATCCTCATCCCCAAGACGGATGTGAGCACCAAGGCGGACATTGATGCCGCCATCCAGGCCGCCGCCCAGGAGGCCTTGACCAAGGTGTGGAACGGTGCCCGGCCTCCCATGCTGGCTGTCCCCATCTGGGACGGTGACGGCGTGAGAAAGTCCGGCGTCCCCTTTGGCGATGAATGCAAGGGCCATTGGGTGATGACCGCCTCCACCAAGAACAAGCCCCAGGTGGTAGGCATCGACAACATCAACTGTGAGCTGGCCCCCTCTGACATTTACAGCGGGATGTATGGCCGGGTCACCATCCGCTTTTTCGGCTACTCCAACAGCGGAAATAAGGGCATCGGCTGCGGCCTGGGCAATGTCCTCAAGACCCGTGACGGGGAGCCCTTGAGCGGCCAGGCCTCCGCCGCCTCCGACTTTGCCGGGATTGGCGGCGCTCCCACCGCCCCTGCCACTCCGGCCTATGGGGCCGCTCCTGGGGCCTACGGTGCCGCCCCTGCTCCCGCCAACACCCCGCCCTGGAACGGCAACAACGGCATCAACCCCATCACTGGCCAGCCCATGTGATAACGACAAAAGGAGGATTTACCGATGAAAACCCGCTTTGATGGAAAGCTCTGGATTGGAGCCTTTGGCCTGGCTATTGAGGTCAAGGACATGGAAACCGCCCACCTGCTCAACACGGTCAAGATGCTGGTGCAGAAACCCGCCCGTGTCCAGGCCATGCTGGTCAACGACATTGAGGACGCCACCTTTGAGGAGCAGGGGGCCTGGACCCCTACCGGCAACGGGGAGGACATCCGCAAGAAGTCCCTCCACAACGCCACCAGCCTCTCCTCTGAGGAGCTGGTCCAGTATGTGACCGGCACCCCGCTCTTTAAGGCCATGATGGAGGAGCTGGAGGCCCGTGGCGTGAACACGGAGAACATCATGGAGCTCTACACCAAAGACGCCGCTTTCAGCGCATAAGGAGGCCCACACATGCACCATCTCAGCATTGACCTTGAAACCTATTCCAGCGTGCCGCTGGCAAAGGCCGGTGCCCAGAAGTACATCCAGAGCCCGGACTTTGAAATCCTGCTCTTTGCGTTCAGCGTGGATGGTGCGCCTGTTCAAATCATCGACCTGGCACGGGGGGAGCGGCTCCCCCCGTGGCTGGTCCAGGCCATCACCAGCCCGGAGTACATCAAGCACGCCTACAACGCCCCCTTTGAATGGGGCTGTCTGTCCAAGTACATGGGCACCCTGCCGCCGGACCAATGGCGCTGCACCATGTTCCACGGCCTCTACTGTGGCTACACGGCAGGCCTGGACGCCACCGGCAAGGCCCTGGGGCTCCCCCAGAACAAGCAAAAGCTCAACACCGGCAAGGCCCTCATCCGTTATTTCTGCGTCCCCTGCAAGCCCTCCAAGGCCAACGGCCAGCGGAGCCGCAACCTGCCCCAGCATGACCCCGCCAAATGGGAGCTTTTCAAAGAATACTGCAAGCAGGATGTGGTCACCGAGATGGAGATTGAAAAGCGGCTGTCCGCTTTCCCCGTCCCGGATTGGGTGCAAAAGCAATGGGAAACGGACCTCATCATCAACGCCAGGGGCGTGGCCGTGGACCTGGAGCTGGTCACCGGGGCCCTCTCTCTGGGGGACACCGTGCGCCAGACCCTCATGGCGGAGGCCATGCGGCTCTCCGGCCTGTCCAACCCCAACAGCGTGGCCCAGCTCACCACCTGGCTCCAGGAGGAGATTGGTGAGGAGCTGGCCGATCTGAGAAAGGACACGGTGGCCCGCCTGCTGGGCCGTGACGATAACAGCCCCCAGGTGAGCCGGATGCTGGAAATCCGGCAAGAGCTGGGCAAGACCTCCACCAAGAAGTATGACGCCATTGAGGCCGCCGTCTGCGAGGACGGACGGGTCCGGGGCCTGCTCCAATTCTACGGGGCGAACAGGACCGGGCGGTGGGCCGGGAGGCTGGTGCAGGTGCAAAACCTGCCCCGGACCTACACGGAGCCGCTGGACCTGGCCCGTGAGCTGGTCAAGGGCCGCAAGCTGGATGCCCTCCGGCTCATCTATGGGAGCGTGCCAGACACCCTCAGCCAGCTCATCCGCACGGCCTTTGTGGCCCCGGAGGGGCATGTGCTGATTGACGCCGACTTTTCCGCCATTGAGGCCCGTGTCATCTCATGGCTGGCCAAGGAGCAATGGCGGCTGGAGGTGTTCCGCACCCACGGCAAAATCTATGAGGCATCCGCCTCTCAAATGTTCGGCGTCCCCCTGGAGCTCATCAAGAAAGGCCGCTCGGAGTACGCCCTCCGCCAAAAGGGCAAGGTGGCAGAGCTGGCCCTGGGCTACCAGGGCAGCACCGGGGCCCTCATCACCATGGGAGCCCTGGACATGGGCCTCACCGAGGAGGAGCTCCCGGACATCGTGAGCCGCTGGCGGGAGGCCAACAAGCGCATCCGTGACCTGTGGTATTCCATGGACAATGCCGCCGTCCAGGTCATCACCGAAGGCGGCAGTACCGGCGTCAACGGCCTGCTGCTGGCCCGTGAGTACGACTATGACAACGGCACCGACTGCCTCACCATCCGGCTCCCCTCTGGGCGCAAGCTCTACTATATCAGCCCCGGCATCGGCCAGAACGAATGGGGGCGGCCCTCCATCTCCTACATGGGCATGGACCAGAAAACCAAGCGGTGGAAACGCATTGAAACATACGGCGGCAAGCTGGTGGAGAACTGCGTGCAGGCCATCGCCCGGGACTGTCTGGCTGCATCCATTGACCGGCTGGAGGCCGCCGGGCTCCCCGTCGTGTTCCATGTGCACGACGAGGTGGTCATTGACGCCGCCCCCTTTGCCGATGAGGACACCATGCTCTCCACCGTCTGCTCCATCATGGGGGAGCCGGTGCCATGGGCACCTGATCTGCCCCTCAAAGCCGCTGGCTGGGTGGGCTACTACTTCACCAAAGACTGAGGAGGATTACACCATGAACACTGAGAAAACCCTGGCAGACATCGCCCCGGAGGACTTTGCCCTGGTTATGGCTTTCAATGAGAAAGCCTATGAGCGGCTGGGCTCTCCTGGTTTTGTCCGGGTGCTCCCCCCCCCCAGAGGATAAAACGCCTGGCAATCTGATTTACGCTTTCGGCGTGGAAATGCTCCGGCTGGGAATGGAGCTCACCCTGGAAATGTTCACCTCAGACAAAGAAAACACCGGCATCTGATAAAGGAGGCACGGACCATGCACATGGTAAACGATAAAGGCGAGGCCGTCTATTACAACATGGTCCGCAAGAACAACAAGGACTACTGGCTGGTGCAGGGCATTGGCTCCACCGTTGTCTACGGACGGGACCGGGAGCGCCGCAAAAGCCGCCATTTCACCCAGGAGCAGCAGGCGGAGCGCTACCTTGCCCGGCATGGTTTCCGGCCCGATTGACCGCCATTTTTTCCGGCGGAAAAAAACCAAAGGAGGTTACCGATGAAAACCGTGTATGACCGGATGATGGAAAATAACTCCTACCAAAAAAACCAAGGACTTCATCATCAAACAAAAATGGCCCTACGCCAGGAAAAAAGCCTATGCTGAAAAAATCGCCTGGGAGTTTTACCAGCACCCGGATGTTGCCGGGCGGTGCTATGTCACCGTGGGCGGGCTTGACAGCATCACCCTGTTTCTGTTTCTCCGATCTATCGGCATCAATGTGCCCGCCGTGTCCGTTTCCTCTCTGGAGGACAAGAGCATCCAGCTTGTCCACAAGGCCCTGGGTATCCGCTCCCTGCCTCCCATCAAAGACGAAAACGGGAGGCCCTACACAAAAATGCGAGTGATACAGCAATACGGCTATCCTGTCATATCCAAAGAGGCGGCACAGAAAATCAGCCATCTCCAAAACCCGACCAGAAAAAATGCAACCGTGCGCCACGCCATAATGACTGGAGAAACTGGAGAATACGGCGGATTTAAGAAAAACAGCCGGATGAAAATGTCCCAAAAATGGCTGGAGAAGTTTGGCGGGCCGGAAAATGAAAACGAGGGGACCAACTACCAGACCGCTCCTTTTAAGGTTTCAGACGCCTGCTGCTACTACCTCAAAGAGCGCCCCTGTGACCTGTATGCCAAAGAAACAAAGTGTTTTCCTTATTTGGGGCTCATGGCCTCTGAGGGTGGCCGCCGTCAAAAATCTCTCATGTGGAATGGGTGCAACTATGTCGGCAAAAAGACAAAGCGGAGCTGTCCCTTTGCCATTTTCAGCCGCCAGGACCTCCTCACATTGGCTCTGGAAATGGACGCCTACTACCAAGCCCGCTGGAAAGAATTTAAGCCAATCACCGTGGATGCTGAAACCAATGCCATAACCTATGGGGAGCCCATACACCTGGACACCATCATCCCGGCCATCTATGGAGAGATTGCAGAGTGTGGCTACCGCTCTGAGGCCGAAATCCGGGAGCTGGTGGAGGCCAATGGTGGCATCATGGATGAGAGCTTTTCCCAACCGCTCCTGTGTACCACTTTAGCTCAAAGAACCGGCTGCTCTATGTGTGGCTTTGGAGTACACATGGAAAAACGCCCGCACCGCTTTGACCTGCTTTGGGAGAGAAATCCCAAAGAGTGGGACTTGTGGATGCACCACATTGAGCAGGATGCCTCCGGCAACTGGTCCGGCTGGGACCGTGTTCTTGACTACATCGGCGTGGAATGGAGAAACCCGGAGCAGTTTTTTGGAGGTGAGAAAAATTGATTTATGCAGATGCAGCCGCTACCACAAGGCTGGCCCCCGGTGCTTTCAGAGCCATGCGGCCCTACATGGAGGACAGCTTTTTCAATCCTGGCGGTGTCTACCCAGGAGCCGTTAATGTGCGCCGTGCAGTAAATGAAGCACACTCCATTGTAGGCGAGGTCCTGGGATGCCAAGGGAGGGAAATCTTCTTCACCTCTGGAGGAACTGAGGCCGACAACTGGGCGCTCAAGCAGTTTATACATGAAAAACCTGCCCACATTATCACCAGCCAAATTGAGCACAAAGCTGTCCTCAACACCTGCAAAACGCTCCAGCAAATGGGCTGGAAAGTTACATACCTGCCGGTGGACAAATACGGAATTGTAAAGCCAGATGACCTGCAATCTGCCTTGCGGGGCAACACCAGACTGGTGAGCATCATGCTGGCCAACAATGAAGTGGGGACCGTTGAGCCAATCAAGACGCTGGCGGCTGTGGCCCATGCCGCTGGTGCCCTGTTTCACACTGACGCTGTGCAGGCGGTGGGGCACATTCCTGTAAATGTGAATGAGCTGGGTGTGGACTTTCTCTCCCTCTCTGCCCACAAATTTGGGGGTCCAAAAGGCATGGGGGCCCTCTATGCCAAAGATGGTGCCATCTCATCTTTTGTAGACGGAGGCGGCCAGGAAATGGGCCGCCGATCTGGCACGGAAAATGTGCCTGGTATCATCGGGACCGCCGCTGCTCTGATGCTGGCCAACGGCCTCATGTCACACAACGCCCAAAAAACCCGCTACCTCCGGGACTGCATCATTGATGAAATATCCAGCATGGACGGTGTTCTGGTAACTGGCCCGGAGCCCGGACCTCTGCGTCTGCCTGGGCTTGCCTCATTCATCATTGACGGGGTGGACAGTGAAACGCTTGTCATGGATTTATCTGCCAAGGGTGTCTGTGTTTCTGCTGGCTCAGCGTGTAGCTCCGGGACAGGCAAGCCGTCCTATGTTCTCCGTGCTATGGGCTACTCCGAGCGGGAGGCCTGGTCCAGTCTGCGTGTTTCCCTGGATGACCACATCACTCCAGAGGAGGTTTCTGAGCTCATCGAGGCAATCAAATCCAGCATAAAGGCTATAAGAAATCACCGTTAAGGAGGCACAGACACCATGACCCCAAAACCCGAAACTCAGAGGGATTTTCGGCTGCGGTTTTTCCAGCTTGCGGTCAATCACATTGCAGACGCCCCCATCTGGTATGAGTTTTATGTGACGGCCCGCTTTGACGGTGAAAACGGCTCTATGGGCTTTGTGACGGGCCGCATCTATCAACTGACCCTTGAATATGACCCCGCCGCAAAGTGGTGGACTGCACGCACCAGAAATGGCCCCCGTGCTATCTGGTGCCCCTACGCCTCCCCGGAGGCTTTCCTGGCCAACTGGTCCCCGCTTGAGGCAACTGTGACAGTGAAAAGGAGGCTTTGACCATGGCCAAGAACAAAAAGCACCGCCGCCCGGTGCCCAAGACCTGTGACCCCAACCTCTGCGACCATTGCATGTATATCGGGGACGGTGACTTTGTGTGTGACCTCCACGGCCTGGGGCCGGAGGAAACCGTCTTTGTGCTGGAGGATTGGGAGCCCACGGAAAACTACCTGCAATGCCGCCGGGGAGGTGCTGCGAGATGACCCCCAAACCCTGGGAGAACGGCGAGGGCTACCCAGACCCCACCGCCTACAACGCCCTGCGGCCTATCATGCAGGAGGACGCCGCCCTGGAGGGCAAGGTCAATTTTCTCATCAAAGTGCTCAAGTTTATCATAGCGGAAAGCGGCTTTGAGCTGCTGGCCCGCATTGAAATCAAGGACAAAAAGACCGGGAGGTGTTTTAGATGACCCCATGGGAAACCGCCGTCTGCCAGCGGGCCGTTGATGCCTACGGCAAAGAGCACCAGCTCATCATCTGCATGGAGGAAATGGCGGAGCTGACCAAGGAGCTCTCCAAAAACCTCCGGGGCCACAGCAACCTCCAGGAGATTGCAGAGGAGGTGGCCGATGTGGAAATCATGCTGGGGCAGGTCAAGCTCCTGTTTGATCTGAAAGAGGCCGCCGCCGATGCCAAGGAGGCCAAGCTCCTCCGCCTGCGTGAGCGTATCATCAAGGACACCGGGGAGCAGGACTATTCCACCAGCTTGTGCCGGAAATGGCTGGATGAGCACACCGCCAAGACCGTGCATGACGCTGTTTCTCTGGCCTCCAGCCATGAGCTGAAAAAACCCGACTAAGAGGTGCCGCCCCATGCAATATGACCGCAAAATCACAATATCCGCCGGGAGCAACCGGCGGGCCATGACCTGGCAAGCCCAGACCATGCTCATCTCTGAGCTGTGGGCCCGGCTCCAGGCCCCCGCCAGAGGCACGGAAACCCTGGCGGCATATCTGAATATGAAAAAGGCCCAGCAGGATGACCTCAAGGATGTGGGCGGCTTTATGGCCGGCACACTGTCCGGGCCCCGGCGCAAAGCCAACAATGTGACCGGGCGTGATGTCATCACCCTGGACCTGGACAACATCCCCTCCGGGGGCACGGAGGATGTCCTGCGCCGGGTGGAGGCCCTGGGCTGCGGCTATTGCATTTACAGCACCCGTAAGCACAGCCCAGCGGCTCCCCGCCTGCGTGTCCTGCTCCCCACGGACAGGACCATGACGGCGGATGAGTATGAGCCCTGTGCCCGCAAAATGGCGGAGTACATAGGCCTGGAGCTCATGGACCCCACCACCTTTGAGGTGTCCCGCCTCATGTATTGGCCGTCCTGCTGCGCTGACAGCCAATACATCTATGTGTGGAAAGACAAGCCCCTGCTCTCTGCCAACGGCCTGCTGGCCAAATACGATGACTGGACCGACTGCACCGCCTGGCCCCAGGTGCCGGGCGCTCTGAGCCTGCCCAAGCTGGCCGTCAAGCAGGGCGACCCGGAGGGCAAGACCGGCGTGGTGGGCGCTTTCTGCCGCACCTATGACATCTACCGGGCCATGGATGAGCTCATCCCCGGCATCTATGAGCCGGTGGACAGTATGCCGGGCCGCTACACCTACCTGGGCGGCTCCACCACCGGCGGCGCTGTCATCTACGACAACGGCAAATTCCTCTATTCCCACCACGCCACCGACCCGTGCAGCAACCGCCTGGTTAATGCCTTTGATATGGTCCGCCTCCACCGCTTTGGGGACAAGGACGATGAGGCCCAGCCGGGCACCCCCACCAACCGCCTGCCCTCCTACAAGGCCATGTGCGAGCTGGCCGTGGAGGACAAGGATGTGGCCGCCTTGATGAGCCAGGAGCGCTACCAGGAGGCCGTGCAGGACTTCGAGGGCGTCACCGGCACCAACGATGAGGACCCCGCCAACTGGATGGGCAAGCTGGCCGTGAACACCCAAACGGGCCTGCCCAAGTCCACCATTGATAATGTGTGGATTATCCTGGAGCATGACCCCCTCCTCAAAGGTAAGTTTGCACTCAACCAATTTGCTGGCCGTGGTGAGGTCCTGGGGCCCCTGCCGTGGGACAGCCGCACGGAGCGCCGCTTTTGGGATGACAACGACAACCAGGGCCTCTACTGGTACATGGAGAGATACCACCACATCACCGGCAACGGCAAGATTGACGGGGCGCTTTCCCTGCACTCCAACGCCCACGCTTTCAACGAGATACAGGACTATCTCAAGGGCCTTGTCTGGGACGGGACGCCCCGCCTGGACACGCTCTTTGTGGACTACCTGGGAGCCGCTGACACCCCCTACACCAGGGCCGTGACCCGCAAGTCATTCACCGCCGCCGTGGCCCGTGCTATGGTCCCCGGCATCAAGTATGACACCATGCTCATCCTCTCCGGGCCGCAAGGCCTGGGCAAAAGCACCCTTTTGGATAAGATGAGCCGGGGCTGGTTTAATGACAGCATCCGCACCTTTGAGGGCAAGGAGGCCTCTGAGCTGCTCCAGGGCGTCTGGCTGGTGGAGGTGTCCGAGCTGGACGCTTTCCGCCGGACGGATGTGGCCCGCATCAAGCAGTTTCTCTCCCTGCGGGCGGACCGTTTCCGGGCCGCCTATGGCCGCCATGTCAAGGAGCTGCCCCGGTGCTGTGTCTTTTTCGGCACCACCAACACCTCTGATTACCTCCAGGACCGCACCGGCAACCGGCGCTTTTGGCCGGTGGATGTGGGCGTGGTCCCTCACACAAAAACGGTGTGGTCCGATCTGCCGGAGGAGATTGACCAGCTATGGGCGGAGGCCGTGGTCCGCTGGCGGGCCGGAGAGCCCCTTTTCCTCAAAGGGGAGCTGGAGGACGCCGCCAAGCAAAAGCAGGAGGAGCACCGGGAGGCCAGCACCAGGGAGGGCATCATCATGGACTTTCTGGACAAGCAGGTCCCGGAGGACTGGCAGAGCTGGCCGCTGGACCGCCGCCGCATGTTCTGGGGCGGCGCTGTGCAGGGTGAGGTCAAGCTGGTGGACCGTGACCGGGTGTGTGCCCTGGAGGTGTGGTGTGAGGCCCTGGACGGCAAGCAAAAGGACATCCGCTACTCCGACACGGCGGAAATCAACAGCATCATTGAGGCCTCCGGCGGCTGGGAAAAGAGCAAAAGCGCCTTGCGTTTTGGCTACTGCGGAGCCCAGAGAGGCTTTCTAAAGAGGCGTAACATTTAGTGTAACATTGCCTGCAACATTGATTTTGAATGTTACATCTGCCTGCAACATGTTGCGGGCAATGTTACGGGCAATGTTACGGCCTAAACCCTTGAAAACACTGGACTTTTTAAGGCTCTGCAACATTGCAACATTCATTTCTATTGATTTTGAAAATAGGGAGAATTAGAGGATTAGAGAAAATAAAAACTCTCTAAACCGCCTGTGTACGCATAAGTACGCGCGCGAGGTTACAATGTTGCAGGACCCGATTGGAGGCTGAAAAGATTGAGAGAAAGCAGCATTGAAAGCTACCTGGTCCGCAAGGTGAAAGAGCACGGCGGCCTGTGTTATAAATTCGTGTCCCCCGGCAATCCTGGTGTGCCGGACCGCATCATCATCACCCCCACCGGCAAGACGGTGTATGTGGAGCTGAAAACCGAGATTGGGAGGCTGGCCAAGGTCCAGAAATGGCAGAGAGGTGAGCTGGAGAAACGGGGGGCGGATGTCCGGGTGCTTTATGGGATGGATGCCGTGAAAGAGTTTCTGAGGGAGGTTTTTGGTGATGCAGTACATACCGCATGACTACCAGGCCTACTGCATCCAGCGGGTGGTGGAGGACCCCACGGTGGGGCTGTTTCTCCGGCCAGGGCTGGGCAAAACGGTCATCACCCTGTCTGCGGTCAACATCCTCAAGTATTTCCGCTGGCAGGTGGCCAAGGTCCTGGTGGTGGCCCCCAAAAAGGTGGCAGAGGCAACCTGGAGCAAGGAGGCGGCCAAGTGGGACCACCTCCAGCATCTCCGGGTGTCCACCGTCCTGGGGAGCGCCACCAAGCGCATCAAGGCCCTCAACACTCCGGCGGATGTCTATGTCATCAACCGTGAAAACTTTGAGTGGCTGGTGGATTATTACCAGCAGGCCTGGCCGTTTGACATGGTGGTTTTCGATGAAAGCACCAGTTTCAAAAACCCCCAGAGCAAAAGGTTTAAGGCGGCCAAGCGCATCCGCCGGTTTATCAAGAAAGTGGTGCTGCTGACTGGCACGCCGTCCTCCAAAGGGCTGATAGATCTGTGGGCCCAGGTGTACCTCCTGGACGGCGGGGCCCGTCTGGGGCCCACGCTTTCCGCCTACCGGGAGCGATACTTTGACCCGGACCAGCGGAGCCGGACCCAGATTTTCTCCTACAAGGCTAAGGACGGAGCAGAGAGCGCCGTGCTGGGTGCCATCTCCGACATCTGCATCTCCATGAAAGCGGAGGACTACCTGCAACTGCCGGACTTCATTCAGCATGAAATCCCCGTTATGCTGGACCCCAAGGCCAAAAAGGCCTATGACCAGTTTGAGCGTGACCTGCTGCTGGAGGTGGATGAGGACATCATCACGGCGGGCACCGCCGGGGTCCTGGTGGGCAAGCTGCTGCAATTCTGCAATGGGGCCGTGTATGGCAATGACGGCAAGGTGGTCCCGGTGCATGACTGCAAGCTGGAGGCCTACACGGAGCTGCTGGAGCAACTCAATGGGGAGCATTGCCTCACATTCTACGGCTACCAGCACGACAAGGACCGCATCCTGGAGCGCCTGGAGAAGTACAACCGGGGCCGGGCGGACAAGCTGCGGGTCCGGGTGTATAAGGGCGTGGAGGATGAGGAGGCCTGGAACGCCGGAGAGGTGGATGTGCTGCTGGTACATCCGGCCTCTTGCGCCTACGGGCTCAACCTCCAGGCCGGTGGCCGCCATGTGGTGTGGTATGGCTTAAACTGGAGTTTCGAGCTGAACGACCAGGGCAACTGCCGCCTGTACCGGCAGGGCTCCCCCTACGAAAAGGTGTTCGTGCATTACCTCATTGTGCAGGGCTGTGAGGATGAGGATGTCATGGCCACCATACGGGACCGGGCAGACACCCACGAGGCTGTCATGCGGGCCCTCAAGGCCAGAATACGCAAGGTAAAGGAGAGTGTGGCATGAATAACCCAACTGTGATTTTGAACGGTGACCAGGTGTATTGTGATGAGCTCATCCGGGAAAACGCCCGGCTGACCATCCAGCATGAGGTGGACCAGCAGAAAATGGAGGCCCTGGAGCGGCAGATTGAGGACCAGGCGGCGAACATCGCCAGCCTTGAGGCCCATTCCTACGCACGGGAGGACCTGGAGGAGCTGGCCGACCTGCGGCGCACGGTGGACAAGGCCATCAAGGACCTGCACTTTGTCATGGCCGGTGGTGACCCGTGCAAGGTGTGCGCCAAGGTGTGCATGATGGGTGAGGGCAACTGCCAGCCGGTGTGGATGGGGGAAAAGACAGTATGACTTTGAAAGAACTGTCCCAGCTTTACTACCTCAACCGGGAGATTGAGATGGACAAGCGCCGCCTCCAAGAGCTGGAGGTCAAGGCTCTGCCGGGCTCCCAGGTCCTCACCGGAATGCCTCACACCCCTGGCGTCAAGGACAAGGTGGGTGAGTATGCGGCGGAGATTGCCGATCTGAGAGGCATTATTGAGGCCAAGCACCAGCAATGCCTCTATGAGCGGAGCCGCCTGGAGCGCTACATCTCCAGCATTGATGACAGCCTCCTCCGGCAGATTTTCACCTATCGGTTTATCAATGGACTCCCCTGGCGGCAGGTGGCCGCCTGCATCGGCGGGGGGAATACCGAGGACGGATGCAGAAAAGCTGTGCAACGGTATCTGGAACGGAACTAAAGCAAGTTGTCCGTTTTGTCCGCTACATAGTGTGCTACAATGTAACTGCGGGTGTATGCCTCATCATGGTATTACCTCCTTTGAGGGTGGCGGCAGGGTGACGGAGCTGAAAACCAGACCCCTGCCGCCATTCACCTATGATTTTTCGGGCTGCTTTCCCCTGTGCGGGGAGGGCGGCCTTTTACTATGTTCTGGGGTGGTGAGTGTGGCAAAGCTGAATGACAAGCAAAAGCGGTTTGTGGATGAGTACCTGGTGGACCTCAATGCCACCGCCGCCGCAAAGCGGGCCGGGTACAGCGAAAAGACAGCGTACAGCATGGGCCAACGGCTGTTGAAAAAAGTTGAAATCCAAGCCGCTATCCAAAAGCGCCAGGCAAAGCTCCGGGGCAAGCTGGAAATCACCCAGGAGCGGGTGCTGGAGGAGCTGGCCGCCATCGCCTTTGCCAACGGCACCGACTTTGCAACCATCACCCACAACGGCCTGGTCCGGCTGACCCCCACGGATGAGGTGCCGGAGGAAAAGAAAAAGGCCGTTGCCTCCATCAAGGAGGGCCAATATGGCACGGAAATCAAGCTCCATGACAAGGTGAGGGCCCTGGAGCTGCTGGGCAAGCACCTGGGCGTCTTTGACGCCAACAACGGCTCCGCCAATGAGCAGGAAAACAACATCTTTGAGGTGATTGAGGAAAGCACCAGAGAGGAGATAGGCACGGATGAGATACCAGAAATTGAGCCCCCGGCAAAACCTGGCCATGACCTGGTGGAATAGGCCGGGCTTTGGGGACTATGACGGCATCATCTGTGACGGCTCCATCCGCTCCGGCAAGACCGTGGCCATGACGGTGGGCTTTATCATGTGGGCCATGTGCCGCTTTCAAGGTCAAAATTTTGCCCTGTGCGGCAAGACCATTGAGAGCCTGCGGCGCAATGTGACCACCAACCTGCCCACCTGGCTGGCCGGGGTGTTCTCTTTCCGGGAATACCGCACCGAAAACAAAATTGTGGTGAGCGCCGCCGGGCGCTCCAATAACTTCTACCTGTTCGGCGGACGGGATGAAAGCAGCGCCTCCCTCATCCAGGGCATCACCCTGGCGGGCGTCCTGCTGGATGAGGTGGCCCTCATGCCCCGCTCTTTCGTGGAGCAGGCCTGTGCCCGGTGCAGCGTGGAGGGCTCCAAGCTCTGGTTTAACTGCAACCCGGAGGGGCCCAGCCATTGGTTTTATCTCACCTGGGTGCTGGAGGCAGGCAAGCGGAACATGCTGCACCTCCATTTCACCATGGATGACAACCTCAGCCTCTCCGCCGCCGTCAAGGCCAGGTATGAGAGCCTATACTCCGGCGTGTTTTATGACCGCTTTATCCGGGGCCTCTGGGTGGTGGCGGAGGGGCTGATTTACACCATGTTCAACAAGGATTTTCATGTGGTGCCGGATGTGCCCCGGCCCTATGACCGCTACTACATCTCCGTGGACTATGGCACCGTAAACCCCACCAGCATGGGGCTCTGGGGCCGGGCCTCCGGGAAATGGTATCGTATGCGGGAGTATTACTTTGACAGCCGCAAAGAGGGCCGCCAGCGCACCGATGAGGAGCACTATTTTGAGCTGGAGCGCCTGGCCGGTGACCTGCCCATCCGGGCGGTCATCGTGGACCCCTCAGCGGCCAGCTTTATTGAGGCCATCCGGCGGCATGGCCGCTTTTATGTGGAAAAGGCCTCCAACGCCGTCCTGGACGGCATCCGGGATGTGGCCACCCGGCTCCAAAGCGGGGACATCTTCATCTGCTCCGGCTGCACGGACTGCATCCGGGAGTTTGGGCTCTACCGCTGGGACGAAAAGGCCCCCATGGACCGGCCCATCAAGGAGAATGACCACGCCATGGATGATGTGCGCTATTTTGTCCACAAGATTTTTGGGCCGCAACTTTTCAGCTTTTGAGGTGTGCCATGTTTGAGCAGCAGTATGTGTTGAATAAAATCGAACAATGGGCGGAGCGCCTGCCATACCGCACTTTGCGGATTGAGGTGGAGCTCCCTGGGCAGACCCTCACCCTGGAGAAAAGCAAGGCCCGGCCCATTGGATTTAATCCCCCCCCCCATCCGATCTGCAAGCAAAGGAGGTGATGCACGGTGGTGGTGCTTAATTTGCGGGATGATTGCGTGGCCAGGGCGGCCACAAATTTCCGCCGGGGCATGACGGACAAGCGCTTTTTGGAGCTTGAAATCACGGCCTGGCTGGGCTCCAAAGAGCGCAAGCGGCAGCTTGCGGGTGAGGCCTACTATGACGGGGCCCAGGATGTGCTCCGCCGCAAGCGCATTGCCCTGGACGATGACGGAAAGGTCAAGGTGCTGGACCACCTGCCCAACAACCGGCTGGTCAACAACATCTATGCCAAGATGGTGGACCAGAAAACCAACTATTCCTTTGGGCGGCCTTTTTCCTTTGACACGGAGAACAAGGCCTATGCTGCGGCCCTCTCCACCGTGTTTGGGTCCCGCTTTCAACGGACCATGCACAACATTGGTGAGGGGGCCTGGATTGGCGGCAAGAGCTGGGTGTTTCCCTACTACGACCAAAACGGGGAGCTGGCTTTCCAGCGCTTTCCGGCGGATGAGGTCCTGCCCTTTTGGGCGGATGCTGACCACACCATCCTGGATGCCGCCGTCCATGTCTATGTGGTGCTGGAGTACGATGAAACCGAACAGACCAGGGATGTGGTCAAGGTGGAGGTCATGCACGGCGGCGGCGTGGACTGCTTTGTCCGCCGGGATGACGGGACCCTTGAGCCGGACGATTTTGCCCGGTCCGGGCCCTACATCACCACCACGGACCCCCAGACAGGCAAGGAAACCAGCTATAATTGGGAGCGCATCCCCCTGGTGTGCTTTAAGAGCTCCCACCATGAAATCCCTCTCCTGTCCAGGGTGAAATGCCTGCAAGACGCCTACAACAACATCATCTCCAACTTTGCCAACCAGATGGAGGAGGACATCCACTCCACCATCCTGGTCATCAAGAACTATGACGGGGAGGACCTGGGGCGGCTCCGGGCCAACCTGGCCACCTACGGCATCATCAAGGTCCGCTCCTATGAGGGCTCTGAGGGCGGCGTGGACACCCTCCAGATTGAGGTCAACGCCGAAAACTACAAGGTCCTGCTCTCCCTGCTCAAGGATGCCATCATTGAGAACGCCAGAGGCTATGACGCCAAGGATGACCGCATGAGCGGCAACCCCAACCAGATGAATATACAGAGCATGTACTCTGATATTGACCTGGACGCCAACGGCATTGAAATGGAGTTTCAGGCCTCCATGGAGGAGCTGCTCTGGTTTGTCAACCAACACCTGGCCAACACGGGCCGGGGGAATTTTGAGGGCACGGAGGTCAAGGTCATCTTTGACCGGGATGTCCTCATCAATGAAACTGAGGTCATCAACAACTGCAAGAACTCCGTGGGCATCCTCTCCGATGAAACCATTGTGAAGATGCACCCCTGGGTGAGCGACCCGGAGCAGGAGCTCCAGCGTATCAAGGACGAAAAGGAGGAGGCCATGGCCGACCCCTACCAGGCCGCCTTTATGAAAAACCGGCAGAACGGCGGGGACGGCTCCGGCAACCCTGTGACCGGCCAGGACGGCGGTGACGGCGATGCCCAGGAATAACCTCCAGCGCAATGCGGATTATTGGGCCCAGCGCATGAAAAACATGGAGGACGCCCTGCTGGACCAGTCATACTCTTATGTGGAAAACCTGGATGCCCAATTCCGGGCCGCTGAGGCTGAGATTGAGCGCCAGATGTCCGCATGGTACAGGCGCTTTGCCGCCAACAATGACATCACCCTGGCAGATGCCAAGCGGTTGCTCAACAGTGATGAGCTGGCGGAGTTTCGCTGGACCGTGGAGGAATACATCAAGCACGGCGAGGAAAACGCCCTCACCGGGGCCTGGATGAAAGAGCTGGAGAACGCCAGCGCCAGGGTCCACATCTCCCGGCTGGACGCCCTCAAAATCCAGCTCCAGCAGCAGGCGGAGCTCCTCTATTCCAACCAGCTTGACTACATAGACCGGGCCGCCCGGCAATCCTACACCGGGAGCTTTTACCACACGGCCTATGAGGTCCAAAAGGGCCTGGGCGTGGGCTGGACCATGCAGGCCGTCAATGAGGGGACCATCACCAAGGTCCTCTCCCGGCCATGGACCACGGACGGCCAGACTTTCCGGGACCGCTGCTGGACCAACAAGCAGAGCCTTGTGAACAGCGTCAACACTCAACTCACCCAGATGATTATACGGGGAGAGGCTCCAGACCGGGCCATCTCCGCCATCTCCAAGCAGTTTGAGGTGTCCCGCTCCAAAGCGGGCCGCCTGGTGATGACGGAAAGCGCCTATTTCTCCAGCGCCGCTCAAAAGGACTGTTTCAACGCCCTGGGCGTGGAGAAATACAGGATTGTGGCCTCTTTTGACCGGGACACCTGCGGCCTGTGTTCGGCGCTGGACGGCAAGGTGTTCAAGATGTCGGACTACCAGGTGGGGCTCACCGCTCCGCCGTTCCATCCCTGGTGCCGCTGCTGCACCGCCCCCTACTTTGAGGACATGGAGGGCCTGGGGGAGCGCTGGACCCGCAACCCGGACGGCACCACCAAAAAGGTCCCGGCCAACACCACCTTTGCACAATGGCGGCAGAGCTTTGTGCAGGGCCCAACCCCCGGTTTACAGGTGCCCTCTGGGAGTGGTACAATGGCCGCAAAGGCGGGCTCTCACTTCCAAAATGTCATGCAGGGCTTGCCCACATCCCCCGGCGGCTACACGGACGCCCTGGAGCAACACTATGCGTCCGGCAATCAGACGGCCCAGGCCGCCTTTGAGCGCTATGTCCAGCCCGGCTCCGTGGCGGACGGGGCTTTCTCCGGCACGCCGCATTTTGACAGCCGCATCCAAAAGGTCAAAATGAATTTTGCCAATGACATGACGGACCCCAGAGGCCCGGCAACAACCTTTTTCCATGAACACGGCCATTATATTGATTTTATGTCGTGCGCCGGGAGCGGCTACACATCCATGCAGACGCCAGACTTTGGCGACGCCTTGAAAAAGGACTTTGAGGCCTATGTCAAGGCTACCATGAAAGCCCACGGCACAAAGAGAAAGACGGATGCCTATGCAATCATCTCTCAGGAGCTCCGTGGGGCGCTGCCCAATGCAATCTCCGATCTGTTCGGCGGAATGTCCCGCAACAAGTGCGCTGGCACATACGGCCATTGGAACACACGCTACTGGACCTACTCCGGGATGCTGGAGAAAGAGGCTTTTGCCCACATGTTTGCCGCTCAATTCGATGCTGACCGCTACGCTTTGATGCAGAAATACTTTCCCACCGCTTTGGCGGAGTTTGAGAAACTGCTGAAAGGGGTGACAACGCCATGATTAAGTATTCCGATGTAACAGCCAACCCGGAGCTCCAGGAGGCCGCCACCGCTTATGAGCAGGCCTTTGGGGGCCGCTTTGTGGGGGATGAGCCGGGCCCCGGCCTGGTGTATTTGGACGCCAACGGGACCGCCTACGGCCCCCCGGGCGACTACACCAAAGAGGACCTGCTCACGGCTCTGGAGGGGGGCAAGGACATCCTCCCCTCTATCTGGACCAATTTGGATGAGCTGGATATTGACCCAGACATCCTCTACTGACCCGATGATGAAAGCATCATGCTGAAAAGCACGGTGCTTTTTTCATACCCAAATACCGCCGGGCCCCGGCGGAAACCAACAGGGGCGCTGCCATACCGGGACTGGCCGGACACAAGGAAAGCAGATAACAGGAGGTAACGCAACATGAAACTTTTATGGCTCAAGGAAATCATTGGCGATGCCTACACGGAGGACATGGACGCCGCCGCCTGCCAGGCGATTGGCAAGGACTTTGTTGCCCGTGCGGACTTCAACGCCAAAAACACCCGTGTCAAGGAGCTGGAGGCCCAGGTGGGCCAGCTTGAGGAGGCCGCCAAGGGACACGCCAAGCAGCTTGAGGAGCTGAAAAAGTCCGCTGGCGACAACGAGGAGCTGACCCGCAAGATTGGCGAACTGGAGCAGCAGAACAAGGCGGACAAGGCCGCTTATGAGAAAGAGCTGGCCACTATCCGGCTGACTGCCGCCGTGGACGCCGAACTCACCGCCGCCGGAGCCAAGAACAACACCGCTGTCCGGGCTCTCCTGGCCGACTACCTCAAGGACGCCAAGATTGAGGACGGCAAGGTGGTGGCCAAGGTGAACAATGAGAGCATCACCCTGGCCGCCAAAATCGAGGCCATGAAAAAGGACGCCAACACGGACTTTCTCTTTGGGAGCACCGGGGCCAAGCTGACCGGCTGGAAACCCGGCGACCCCGACACCGGGCGGAAACCCGGCGAGGGGAAAAAGCCCTCTGAGATGTCCTATTCCGAGCTGGCGGCTTTCCTGGCCGAAAACCCGGACGCCAAGCTGGAATGAGGTGACAACATGCGAAACATCACAACCCCTGCCAAAGCCGTGTCTTTTGAGGACGCCTTGAGAAATCTGGCGGCCAAGCTGACCGGCAAGCCCGCCGCATCCCTGCCCCGCACCCAGGAGGCCGTGGTGCAGTACATTGCGGACAACATCTCCTCCGTGAAAGAGCTGACGGACGCCCTGGCCAAAGAGCTGGCCATCCGGCTGACCCAGGAGCTTGCGGAGGCCATTGTCCAGGAAGTCATGGACCGTCTGGCCCCTGCGGGCACAGGGGCGGCCCAGGACGGCCCGGAGGATGAGCCGGAGGGTAATGATACCACCGGCACCAAAGAGGCCCCCAGGGGCCGCAAGCGCAAGCCCAACACCAACTAATTTGCAGAAAGGAAGATTGAACTATGCCTAACACCAAGTTTGACGCCAAGTCTTTCAATCCCCAGGCTTTCAAGTATGCGGTGGACCGCATCCCCCGCACCCGCCTCAATGAAATGCGGAAGTCCAGAGCGCTGGCGGGCAACCCCGACATCCGGGAGGTTTTCAGCACCCAGGGCGGCACCGGCTATGCCCGCATCGCCATGCGGGGCCTGCTGGACGGCGATGCTGTCAACTATGACGGCCAGACCGACATCACCGCCACCTCCACCAAGACCTTTGAGCAGGGCGTGGTGGTCATTGGCCGGGCCAAGGCCTGGACCGAAAAGGACTTTTCCTTTGACATCACCGGCGGCATTGACTGGATGGACAATGTGGCCCAGCAGGTTTCCGAGTATTGGCAGGACATTGACCAGGACACCATCCTGGCTGTCCTCAAGGGCGTCTTTGCCATGACCGGCGGCCAGAGCGCTGAATTTGTGGCCAAGCACACCTATGAGGTGGCGGGCAACATGGAGGCCACCACCATGAACAGCGCCACTGCCCAGGCCTGCGGTGACCGTAAGAAGAAATTTTCCCTGGTGTTCATGCACTCCGTTGTGGCCACCAACCTGGAAAACCTCAACCTGCTCACCGCCCTCAAGTACACCGACAAGGACGGTGTGACCCGTGACCTGACCCTCTACACCTGGAACGGCAAGACCGTTGTGGTGGATGACGGGATGCCTGCCACGGACGGCTATTTCCCCGCCAGCGCCTCCGATGAGGGAGCGCTCCAGGTCAAGGCCTCCGGTGCTACTGCTGGCCAGATCAACCAGGCGGAGGTCACCCCCTACTTTGGCGAGGGCACCCCTGCGGCGGACAGCTATGTGGTCCCCGGCACCCGCTACACCACCTATGTGCTGGGCGAGGGCGCTATCAGCTTTGAGGACATCGGTGCCAAGGTCCCCTATGAAATGGCCCGTGACCCCAAGACAGACGGCGGTGTGGACACCCTCTACACCCGCCAGCGTAAGGTGTTCTCTCCCTTTGGCATCTCCTACGAAAAGACCAGCCAGACCACTCTCTCCCCCACGGATGCAGAGCTGGCCAACGGTGCCAACTGGTGCCTGGTCCATTCTGGTGAGAGCGGTGAGGGGGACCGCTCCTACATCGCCCACAAGGCCATCCCCATTGCCCGCATCCTCTCCAGAGGCTAAGGACATGGAGGGCGTGTATGAGGCCGTGGTGGACCGGCTGGCCATGCTGGGCTACACTGTCACGGACGATGACGAAACCGGCCTTAAATACACCATCCGCAAGTGTGAGGCGGAGCTTTTGGCGAACATCAATCACCGAAAGCTCCCGCCTCCTCTTTTTTACACCCTTGTGGACATGGTGGCCGGTCATTTCCTGTTTGATAAGAAAGCCGCCGGAGGGCTTGACGGGCTGGAGGGCTTTGACTTCAACGCCCCCGCCAAGAGTATCACGGAGGGGGACATCTCCGTGACCTTTGCCGGGGCCAGCGATGGTGCAAGCAATGCGGAAAGCCGCTTTGACGCCATGCTGGCCCAGCTCATGCACCCGGCAGAGAGCACCCTGGCGGCTTTTCGGAGGCTGAGATGGTAGTCCCCGCCGCCTACAAAAAGGCCATCCAGAGCCTCTGGACCGGCCTGGCCACCATCACCGTGCGGCAGGGTGTGCTCAACCCTGCCAATGGCCGCACGGAGCCGGTGGAGAAAGTGACGGCCTCCGGCCTGCCCTGCCGCATCTCCCACAAGACTGTCAAGAGCACCGAGCCCACCGAGGAGGCGGCCCTGGTGGCCCAGACGGTGACGCTCTATATTGACCCGTCCGTGGACATCCCGGAGGGCTCTAAAATCACGGTGACCCAGAACGGCGTCACCCGTGACTATGAGCGGAGCGGCAAACCTGCCGTTTACACCTGCCACCAGGAGGTCCCCCTGGAGCTGTTCAAGGAGTGGGCCTAATACGGCAAGGAGGTGGGCCAAGTGGCGGAAATTACTTTCAAGAGCATTTATGACGGCGTGAGCCTTGCGCTGCACGCCGCTTTTTCTGCTGTGCAGGTACACGGCGGGAATGTCAAGCAGGGCCTCAACCCTGGGGACCTCAATGTGGTCATGCCCTCCGCCGGGCAGAGCAAGCAGGTGGGAGAGCGGTTTCTCCGCACCCCCACCCTGGATGTCATCTACTACCCCAAGGTGGGGGTGGCGGAGTGCTGCGAGGTGGCAGATCAGCTCACCATGCTCCTGCGGGACATCACCACCCCGGAGGGGGACCTCATCCATTGCACCAACTGCGAATGGACCATTGAGGAGGGCGTCCTGCATGTGCTGGTGAGCTATGACCACCACGCCTACATCCCCCAGGAGCCGGTCCTCATGGAAATCCTTGATATTGAAATGGAGGGATAAACATGGCGCAAGCCAAGACCACGAACAGCGAAAAGGCCACCGGAGCCGCTACCTACAAAAAGGAGCAGCTTGTGGCCTCCAAGCGATATGCCAACCGGCGGGACCTCATCCGGGCTCTGCTGGAGGACGGCAAGGCCTACACCTTGAATGAGGTGGACGGGCTGATTGAGAAGTACATGAAAGGAAAGGTGAACTAATATGGCGCTGGGCGGCGGCACCTGGCAGGTCCAAAACAAGGTCCTGCCCGGTTACTATGTCAATTTTTCCAGTGTGCCCAGGGCGTCTGCGGCCCTCTCTGACAGAGGCTTTGCGGCAGCGCCTTTTGAGCTGAGCTGGGGCCCGGAGGGTGAGGTTTTCGCCGTCACCTCCGGGGAGTTTCAGAAGAACAGCAAAACCATTTTCGGCTATGCCTACGACCACCCCAAGATGCTCCCCCTGCGGGAGATTTTCACCCACGCCACCACCGTCTACTGCTACCGCCTGGGCTCCGGGGCCGTCAAGGCCTCCAACACCCTGGCCACGGCTAAGTATGGCGGCGTGAGAGGCAACGACATCACCATTGTGGTGGCCGCCAATGTGGATGAGCCGGACCTGTGGGATGTGACCACTTATGTGGACGGCGTGGCCGCTGACACCCAGACCGTTGAGGATGCTGAGGCTCTGGTAAGCAATGATTGGGTGGACTTCAAGACGGAGGCCACCCTGTCCGCATCTGCCGGGATGCCTCTGACCAACGGGGCGGATGCCACCACCATCAACGGCGAGGCCCACCAGGCCTTTTTGGACAAGATTGAGCCCTATGCCTACAACGCCCTGTGTTGCCCGGCATCGGATGCCACCACCGTCCGGCTCTATCAGCAGTTTTGCAGCCGTGTCCGGGATGAGGTGGGCAGTAAATTCCAGCTTGTGGCCTGGCAGCCCAGCACGGCGGATTATGAGGGCATCATCGGCGTGTGGAACACCGTGACCCACTCCACCATTGCCAGCGTGCCCACTCAGTCCCTTGTGTATTGGGTGGCCGGTGCTGAGGCGGGCTGTGCGGTCAACAAGTCCCTCACCAATTTCAAGTATGATGGTGAGCTGACCATCAACACCGACTACACCCAGGCGGAGCTGGAGGCGGCCCTCAAGGCGGGCAAGTTTATCTTCCACAATGTCAACGGTGATGTGCGGGTGCTGGAGGACATCAACACCCTGCTCACCCTGTCCGACACTAAGGGGGAGATTTTCCAGAGCAATCAGACCATCCGGGTGTGTGACCAGATTGCCAATGATGTGGCGGTGCTGTTCGGTCAAAAGTACCTGGGCACCGTGCCCAATGACGCCTCTGGCCGCTCCTCCCTGTGGGGGGACATCACCAAGCTCATCCAGCAGCTCAATGACATCCGGGCCGTGGAGAACTTTGACCCGGAAATTGTGACTTGTGAGCAGGGTGACAGCAAGAAAGCCGTCCTCTGCATCGTCAATGGGCTCAGTGTGGTCAACGCCATGGCCCAGCTCTACATGAGCGTTATTATCCAGTAAGGGAGGGAATGAAAAATGCCCGGAGCGACTATGAACACCCAGGACGCCGTAAGCGCCAATTTTGCGGAGTGCTTTGTCACCCTTGACGGGACCCGCTACTCTATGCTTATGGCCAAGGAGTTTGAGGGCACGGCATCCGTCAACACCAAGGAGGTCTACAAGCTGGGCGGTGTTGTGGTGGGCCACAAGGCCCAGACCGTTGCCCTGTCTTTCTCCATGACCATCTACAAATGCACGGAGATTTTTGACACGGTGATTGAGCGGTTTATCAAAACGGGAGTAATGCCCGTTTTTACCATCCAGACCTCCAACGATGACCCCGCCACCACCGTGGGCCGGAGCACCAAAATCTACAATGACTGCATCCTGGATGGTGATGTGCTGCTGTCCATGTTCAATGCAGAGGGTGAATTTGTCGAGCAGTCCATTGAGGGCTACTGTGACAGCTTTACCCGGCCCGAACAGTACGCCAACCCGGCCTATATGTAAGGCCGCATAACACACAAGGAGGAAAAAATCCATGAGTAACCTGTCCGCTTTCATGCGTGCCAATGTCGAGCAGATTGAAAACCACAAATATGCCGCCTCCCCCCGTATCAAGGGGGAGGACGGCAAGCCCATGGAGTGGGAAATCTGCTGCATCTCCGCCGATGAGTATGCCCGCATCCGCTCCACCTGCATCCGCCAGGTCCCTGTGCCCGGCAAGAAAGGCCAGTACACCCAGCAGCTTGACAACTACACCTTCCAGGCAAAGATGGCGGCCCGCTGCACCGTGTTCCCGGACCTCAGCAACGCCGCACTCCAGAATGATTGGGGCGTGGCCAAGCCGGAGGAGCTGATTGGCAAGCTGCTCATTAGCGGCGAGTTTGACGATTATGTCACGGAGGTTTTCCAAGTCAACGGTTTCAAGACCGATGATGACATGGTGGCCGAGGCAAAAAACTAATCCTGGACGGTGACCCGGAGGCCAACTTTGCCCACTTCTGCCTGCAAAAGTTTGGCTGGGAGCCGTCCAAGTTTTTAGACCTGCCCGTCAAAGAAAGGGCTTTCGTTATTGCCTCCATCCAGGTGCGAGGCGAGGATGAGAAGAAACGGGAGGCGGAGCTGAAAAGCAAAATGAGAAAAGGCAGACGGAAGTAGCAACAAGGCCTCCGCTTTACGGCGGGGGCCTTAATTCTTAAAGAGGAGGTGAACTTGTGGCAACTATCAGATCTCAGATGGTCCTAAATGACGGTATCAGCGGGGTGCTGATGAAAATGAATAGGGCCCTTAACACCACCCTCAATGCTTTTGAGCAGGTCCAGCGGGCCTCTGGCCGTGCAGTAGACGCTACCCAGATACAGGCCGCACGGGCAGTGTTGGTGCAAGCCAACAATGAGGTTGAGCAGATGGCTGAGGGATACCGCCGGGCGGCGGAACAGGAGGAAGTCCTCAACAGAGGCCTCCGAAACGGTAACAGTGCTGCTGGCGGCCTGCTGGGTAAGGTCAAAGGCATTGTGGCCACATTGGCCGCCGGAGCCGGTGCAAAAGCGCTCCTGGGGCTGTCTGACAAGCTGACCAGCACTACGGCCCGCCTCAATTTCATAGTGGATGATGGAGGCACCATTGATGAGCTTGAGCAGAAAATCATGGCCTCTGCCCAGCGTTCCAGGGCGACCTACCTGGACACCGCCTCCGCCATCGCCAGTATGGGAGCCAATGCGGGCTCCGCCTTTGAAAGCAATGATGAGCTCATCGCTTTCATGGAACAGGTCAACAAGCAATTTGTCATCGGCGGCGCTACGGCAGAGGGCCAGTCCGCCGCCATGCTCCAGCTCACCCAGGCCATGGCCGCCGGTGCCCTCCGGGGTGAGGAGCTCAACTCCATCCTGGAGAACGCCCCCGGCATTGCCCGTGCCATTGAGAGCTATATGGGCATTGCGGAGGGCTCCATCAAGTCCTATGCGGAACAAGGGGCCATCACCGCCAAGGTGGTCAAAAATGCCCTTTTGAGCGCTGCTGAGGACACCTATGATGAGATGGGCAATCTGATTGAGGGCACCAACTCCAAATTTGAGAGTATGCCCAAAACCTGGGCCCAGATATGGATAGGGATGCAAAACACAGCCCTGGCGGCCTTTAACCCCATCCTCACAAAGCTCAACCAGGTGGCCAACAGCGCTCAATTCAACACGGTCATCAATGGCGCTATTTCTGGGCTGACAGCCCTGGCCACGGTGGCCACTGGCGTGCTGGACATCCTCATCAACGGGGCCGCCTTTGTGGTGGACAACTGGAGCTGGATAAGTCCCATTGTCTATGGCCTGGTGGGGGCCTTCATCGCCTACAACGCCGTGGCCCTCATTACCAACGGCATCAACACGGCGGCGGCGGCCATTGACGCCGTGAGAGCAGCGAGATTGGCCATGACCACCGTGGCAACGGGAGCTCAGACAACCGCCACCTTTGCCCAGACTGCGGCTCAGTATGGGCTCAATGCGGCCCTGGCAGCCTGTCCCATCACCTGGATTGTGGTGCTGGTCATCGCCCTTGTGGCGGCCATCTACGCCGCCTGTTCGGCCATCGCCAAGTTTACTGGCATCGCCAACAGCGGCTTTGGCGTCATCTGCGGCGGCATCAATGTGGTGGTGCAATTCTTTGTCAACCTGGGCTTGACCATCGCCAACATTGCCCTGGGCATCTGGAACGCCCTGGGGGCCTGCGCTCAAAATATCGGCATTGCGTTCAGCAATGTCATCTCCGGCGTGCAGGCCTGGTTTTACAACCTGCTCTCCACGGCGCTCACCGTGGTGGCTGGTATCTGCGAGGCGCTGAACAAGCTGCCCTTTGTGGAGTTTGACTATTCCGGCATCACCAATGCGGCCAGCGACTACGCCGCCAAGGCGGCGGAGGCCTCCGGCAACATCCAGGACTTTGTGAGCATCGGGGACGCTTTCAACGAGGGCATGAGCACCTTTGACACCTGGCAGGACGGCTGGGCTGGGGATGCTTTCAGCGCCGGAGCCAACTGGGGTGACGGCGTGGCCAGCGGCATCTCTGACGCCGTGGGCGGCCTGTTTGACATGGACCTGGGCGCTGCTACGGACTACGGCACCGGGAGCAATTACGGTGACTTTGCCCTGGATGACATCGCTGACTACACCGGGCAGACCGCTGCCAACACCGGGGCCGCCGCCGATGCCCTCAGCACCTCCACGGAGGAGCTGGAGTATTTGCGGGACATTGCGGAGCGGGACGCCATCAACCGTTTCACTACGGCGGAGGTCCGCATTGACATGACCGGCATGACCAACCGCATTGAGGGCGGTGCCGATCTGGACGGCGTTATCTCCACCCTCACAGACGGCTTTACAGAGGCCCTGCTGACGGCGGCGGAGGGCGTCCATGCGTAGACCCCGCCCCATGCCGGAAACACGGAGTTTTTTCCAATGGAAAAAAGGAGGGTGACAAGATGAGTTACACCTGCTATCTGGGCGGGGCCCTTTGGCCCACCCCAGAAAAACTCCAGGTGAAAATCAAGGGGAAAAACAAAACCCTGGTCCTCTTGAATGAGGGCGAGGTCAATTTCCTGCGGGCCCCCGGCCTCACGGAGCTCACCGTCCCCTTTGACCTGCCCATGCTCACCGGCTCCCGGTCCCCGGACTACTACCTGGGACTGCTGGAGCAGATGAAAGCCAACAAGGAAACCACCCAATTCATGTTGGTGCGGATGTCCCCGTCCCCCTCCGGGGGGATGCTCTTTGACACCAACATCAAGGTGAGCGTGGAGGACTACAACATCACCGAGGACGGCAAAAAGGGCCTGGACGTGGCCGTGGATGTCAACCTCAAGCAATGGCGGGACTACGGCACAAAGACCGTGACCGTGGAGGAGCCCAAGGCAGAGAGCACCACGCCCACCGTGACGGTGGAAAAGGAGCGGGACGCCAGCACGGCCCCCACGGCCAAGACCTACACGGTCAAGGCCGGTGACAGCCTGTGGGCCATCGCCGCCAAGTATTACGGCAACGGGGCCGACTACAACAAGATTTTCAACGCAAACACGGACAAAATCAGCAATCCCAACCTCATCTATGTGGGGCAGGTGCTCACCATCCCATGACCTATGAGCTGCTGATACAACACCAGGGGACCATCATGCTGCCCCCCGTGGTGGAGAATGTGAGCATTGAGTGGGAACGCCAAGGACAGCCGGGAAAGCTCATTGCTGAGGTGGTCAAGACACCGGGCTTGAGCTTTCAAGAGGGCGACCCGTGCCGTTTTTCCGTGGACGGCACCCCCGTCTTTTATGGCTTTGTCTTTGAAAAATCCCGCAAGGGCAGCACGGATGACATCATCCAAATCACCGTATATGACCAGCTCTACTACCTCAAAAACAAGGACACCTATGTCTACACCAACAAGACCGCCGCCGATGTGATACGCATGATTGCGGAGGACTTCCAGCTCAATGTGGGGGACCTGGAGGACACCGGCTACACCATCGGGAGCCGGGTGGAGGACAACCAGACCCTCTTTGACATCATCCAGACGGCTTTGGACGAAACCCTCAAGGCCACCTCCCAGATGTATGTGCTCTATGATGATGTGGGCAAGCTGACCCTCAAGAACATCGGCAGCATGAAATTGGGGCTTTTGATTGATGAGGACACGGCTGGGGACTTTGACTATAAAAGCTCCATCGCCTCCCAGACCTATGACAAAATCAAGCTCTCCTACGAGAACAAGGACACCGGCAAGCGGGAGATTTTCGTGGCCCAGGACAGCTCCAACATCAACCAATGGGGCGTCCTGCAATACTATGAAAAACTGGACAGCACCACCAATGCCAAGGCCATGGCGGATGCCCTCCTCAGCCTCTATAACACCAAAACCCGGACCCTCAAGCTCCAAGATGTGCTGGGGGACATCCGGGTGAGGGCCGGGACCCTGCTGGTGGTCATGCTGGGGCTGGGTGACATCAATGTGTCAAACTACCTCATGGTGGAGCAGGTCAAGCACACTTTCAACAATGAGCAGCACCTCATGGAGCTCAAAATGCGAGGTGGTACATTTGTCACTTGACATCAATGAACTGGTGCGGCTGGTCAAGCGGGCCGCCGTGGAGGCCGTCCAGGCAGGCGCTCCCATGAGCGGGGGCTATGGCTATGTGACCTCCACCTCTCCGCTGGAAATCACCGTTGACCAAAAGAAGATATTGACCGAGGCCCAGCTCATCCTCACGGACGCCGTGAGGGACTACACCGTGGAGATGACCACCATGCCGGAATACCACGAAACCGAGGAAACCAGCGGCGGAGCCGGGGATGCCTCTTTTGCACCCCACAAGCACCGCTACCAGGGCCGGAAAAAGTGGAAAGTCCACAACGCCCTCCAGATGGGGGAAAAGGTCATCCTCCTGCGGTGTGACGGCGGGCAGCAGTACATTGTCCTGGGCAGATGGGAGGCGAGGACCTAATGGCAACTTTACCGACCACGGGGGATGACCTGGACCTCATCACCTTTGCGGTGGAAACCCAGCCCAGCTACACCCACAAGCTGGACATTGACCGCAACCGGGTGAGAGGCATGACGGATGAGCGGGATGCCGTCCTCCAGGCCGTTTACCTCATTCTGAATGTGGAGCGCTACGCTTTCCCCATTTACTCCCGCAACTACGGCTCCGAGCTGTCCGATCTGATAGGCAAGCCCAAAGACTACGCCATGAGCGAGATAAAGCGGCGCATCACGGAGGCCCTGCTCCAGGATGACCGCATCACCTCCCTGGACGGCTGGGAATTTGAAACGGGCAGAAATTGGGTCACGGCCCGGTTTACCGTCCACACCATCTATGGCGATGTGAGCGCCCAAAAGGAGGTTGACATCTGAATGTTTGAAAGCAGGACCTATGAGGCGCTGCTGGCCAGCGCCCTGTCCAGGGTGGCCTCCCCGGTGGACAAGCGGGAGGGCTCCATGGTGATGAACGGCGTGGCCCCGTCCATGGCAGAGCTGGCCCAGCTCTACATTGCGGCGGACTTTGTGCTCCAGGCCACCTACATCATCACGGCCCCCCGTGAGTACCTCATCAAGCGGGCCCATGACCGCAACATGGACCCCTACCCGGCCAGCCCCGCCGTCTATCGGGCGGAGTTTAACATTGAGGTCCCGGTGGGGACCCGTTTCTCCTGCGAGGACCTCAACTTTGTGGTCACCGCCCGCATGGACCCGGAGGAGGACACGGAAACCGGCCTCAGCCACCAGGTCACCTGTGAAACCCCCGGAGCGGCGGCCAACAACTACGGCGGCACCCTCATCCCGGTGGAATATGTGCAGGGGCTCACCCATGCGGAACTGGTGGAGCTGCTCATCCCCGGCGATGATGAGGAGGAAACGGAGGCTTTCCGCCAGCGGGTGCTGGACAGTTTCCAATCCCAAGCCTTTGGCGGCAACCAGGCCGACTACCGGGAGAAAGTGCTGGCCATGCCCGGCGTGGGGGACCTCAAAATCCACCCTGTCTGGAATGGCGACATTTCCCCGGCCAGCCTCATCCCGGATGAGGCCGTGGAAAGCTGGTACACCAGCACCATCTCCACGGTGAGCGGCTCCGTGGCCACCTGGCTCACGGCAGTCTACACGGCGGCCAAAGAGAAAAAGCTCACGGTGGGCGGCACGGTCGAGCTGGTCATCATGGCCTCTGACTACAAAGCCCCCACGCCCACCCTGCTGGAGGAAATCCAGACGGCCATTGACCCGGAGCAGAACGCCGGGGAGGGCCTGGGCCTGGCCCCCATCGGCCATGTGGTCCATGTGACCGGCGTGACGCCGGAGGAGGTGGACATTGCCCTCCACCTCACCTATGCCTCCGGGTGGGATTGGGATGCCGTCAAGAGCTATGTGGAGGCCGTCATTGACGCCTACTTTGTGGAGCTGTCCCAGGATTGGGCCAGCTCTGATTTTTTGACCGTCCGCATTTCCCAGATTGAAAGCCGCATCCTCTCCGAGTGCTCCAACATGATAACGGACATTGGCGGCACCAAAATCAACGGGCAGGAGAACAACCTGGCCCTGGGCCCGGACAGCATCCCCGCCAGAGGGGAGGTCACCGATGGATAGACACCTTTTGAACTACCTGCCCCCGGTGCTCCGGGAGGTGCTGGAGTTTCAAATCATCAACGGGGCCAATGAGCCGGAAATCTCCCTTGCGTGGGACGCCATCACCAGGGTGCTGGCCAACCAATTCCTTGAGGACGCCGATGAGGACGGCGTGGCCGTGTGGGAGCAAGAGCTGCGGCTCTTTCCCAAGGACACGGACACCCTGGAGGCCCGCAAGGCCCGCATCAAGGCCAAGTGGAATTTGGAATTGCCCTACACCCTGCGCTGGCTGAAAAACTGGCTGGCGGGCCTGTGCGGCCCGGACGGTCACTCTGTTTCTCTCCAGGACTACACCCTGGACATCCAGCTTGACTACACGGTCCTGCCGGAGGCGGACCGGCTGGCGGGGGAAATCCTTGACATGCTGCTGACGGTCCGCCCGGAGAACATCCACATTTTGATGACCGCCCTTTTGCAATCCACCGGCGGCATCCGGCTGGGGGCCTACACGGAGCGCTCCCTGCACATGGACCTGTGGCCCCTGCTGACCAATGAGCTGGAGAGCACCGGCGGCGTCATCGGAGCCGGGCCTCTGGAATATCGTGCAACCCTTGAAATTTATCCATACGAACAGGAGGAAAGCGGAAATGCCTGACCAGGAAAGAAAGTACGGCACCAGGATAACCACGGCGGGGTCCACCCTCATCACCAACTGCATTTTGGCGGGGACCAAGCTGAAAATCACCCAGGCCGCCGCCGGTGACGGCGGGGGCAGCTACTACCTGCCCAGCACGGAACAGACGGAGCTTGTGAGGGAGCTGTGGCGGGGGCCCATCGTGTCCGCCGAGCAAAACGCCTCTGTCCCCAACATGCTGGATGTGAAAATCATCATTGATGACAGTGTAGGCAACTTCATTGTCCGTGAAATGGGCCTCTTTGATGAGGACGGCACCCTCATTGCCATCTGCAACACCCCGGACACGGAAAAGGTGGCCATCTCCACCGGCGTGGACGGGCGGCTCACCATGCTCATGCACATTGTTGTGGTGGACAGCTCCGTGCTGGAGTTTACCATCACCCCGTCCCTGGACACCGTGAGCCCGGAGGACCTGGAGGAGGCCATTGCCGAACACAACACGGACCCGGCCAGCCACCCGGACATCCGGCAGGACATCACGGACGCCGTGGATGACCACAACACCGATGAAACCTCCCACCCGGACATCCGTGTGGACCTCAGCGGCCTGGACAGCCGCCTCTCCGTGCTGGAGCTGAAATATGGCACCAATGTCACCGGCAACAGCTTTGAGGTGACCTTTGGGACCCTCACCGGCGTGGTGGTCACCGGCGTCTGGAATGAAACCTATGCGAGGATTGAGTTTTAATGCCAAGCTATGACATCATCCCTCTTGCCTCCGATCTGCTGGACTACACCATCCAGCGGGTCAAGCAGAAAGAGGCAGAACACAAGCCGGTCAAGGCCTACATCATGGTGGGTGACCAGCTTGTGGAAAAGCTCCTCTATGACAAGGTGAAAGATGACGGAAAGCCTCACTTTCCCAAAAGCCAGACTTTCCACCTGTGCGCCGAGCTCCAGGACTGCGCCGTCCGCATCCTCAAGGGCTGTGAGGCCGCCAATGGCCGCTACTTTGAAACCGAGTATGAGGAGCGGCTCAAGGACCTGGACGGTGTGCTCATCGAGTGCCAGACCATGGAGCAGCTCATCAACCTCAGCTATGGCCGCAAGTACATCACCGGCGACCAATGCCACTATTGGGCGGAGCTGGTGCGCCCGGTCCGTCAAAAGGCTTTCAACTGGAGGAAATCAGACGGCAACCGTGCCGCCGCCCTCCGGGAGGCCAAGGCGGCCCAGGAGCTTGCCAAGATGGGGCAAATGGCCCTGCAAATTGCGGAGGCCCTGCGGCCTCAGTAAACGGATACAACGGCCACCAAGGCCGTGTATTTGGGTGTGACCTGTTTATTTACCTCTACCTCCCCGAACACGAACAACACCAACAACGCCTGGAGGCTGAACTCCAATGGCAATATCAACAACAACAACTGCAACAACTCCAACGGGTCCCGCCCCGCTCTGATGGTAAGGTCCGACCGAGTAGGCCCAAAGCCGAAAGCAGCGCCATCCATCACATCAAAGGAGGTCACATTCAGCCTTGACACCAAGGCAAATACATTGCGCCGATGCACCCCACCGCACACCGAGGCGGCGGGGTGCTGCTGGTCCTGTCCCTGCAGCACCTACACGGCGCACAAGGAGAGGGAGGCCCGCCGCCGGGATGACAGGGGGCCGCCCGCATGTTTACAGAGGTGCAAAGACCCGTGCTGAAATTCTCTGAGATATGCACCTTTTCGGTGCTTTACAAAGCCTACCTGGCGGCCAGACGGGGCAAGCGCTCCAGGGCTGCCACCGCCAACTATGAGGTCCACCTGCTGGCCAACATCGTCAACCTTGTCTACATCCTGCAAACCAAAATCTACCGGCCCGGACTGTTCCGGGTGTTCTATGTCTACGAGCCCAAAAAGAGATTGGTGCAGGCCCCGGCCTTTGTTGATAAAGTGGTCCAGCACGCATTGGTGGACAACCTCATCTATGAGCGCATCACCAACAGTTTCATTCTGGATAACTACGCATCCCAGAAAGGCAAAGGGCTCCACTTTGGCCTGGACCGGCTGCGTGGATTTTTCACGGAATACTGGAACAAATACCGCACGGCAGAGGGCTGGGTCCTCAAGGCAGATGTGCGGCATTTCTTTGCGTCCATTGACCACGACAAGCTCAAGGAAAAGCTCAAAAAGCTGGACCTTGAGCCCATCGTTTTTGACCTGCTGTGTACCTACATAGACAGCACGGACGGCCTGCCGCTGGGCTACCAGACCAGCCAGCTTTTTGCCCTGCTGTTCCTGGATGAATTTGACCACTTCGTCAAGGAGCGGCTCCGCATCCGCTGGTATGGCCGTTATATGGATGACTTTTTCCTCATCCACCCTGACAAAGAATACCTGCAATTTTGCCTCAAAGAAATCCGGGCTTTCATCGCCAGTTTGGGGCTGGAACTCAATGAGAAAACCCAGATTTTCCCGCTGAGAAACGGGATTGACTTTCTGGGCTTTCATACCTACTTGACGGAGCAGGGCAAGGTCATCCGCAAGCTGCGGCACAGCAGCATCAAGCGTATGCGCTCCAAGCTCCGCCGGTGGGAGCAGGACTATCCGGCGGGCCTTGTGACCCGTGAGAAAATCCTGCAAAGCTGGCAGGCCTGGGACGCCCACGCCGCTCACGGCAACACCTGGTCCCTGCGCCAGCAGGTACGGGACCGTGTGCAAAACATTCTAAAGGAGGAAATCTAATGGCCACAACTACCCTGGGCAACAAGTCCACCGGCAGTATTATCAAGCTGAAAGAAAACGGCACGCTGGTGGACTTCTATGTTGCCAAGCACGACTATGAAAGCAGCCTCAACGGGGCCGGGAGGACCCTGGTGGTCCGCAAGGATGTGTATGACCAGCGGCAATGGCACAGCTCCAATGTGAACGCCTACGCCAGCAGCACCATTGATAGCTGGCTCAACAGCACCTACAAAAACCTGCTGGACGCTGACATCCGCTCCCTCATCGGCACCACCAAAATCCGCTACACCCCCGGCAACGGCAACTGGAATGTGAGCACTCTGGAGCGCTCTGTTTTCCTGCTGTCCCTCACGGAGCTGGGTGAAAGCTACACCTATGCCAACACGGAGGGCTCCGCCCTGCCTATTGCCAGTACGCTCAAGATTGCCTATCAGAATGGGAGCCCCACCTATCAATGGACCCGCTCCCCGAGCACGAGCGGCACCAACCTCGCCTGGTGGCTGAGCTCCCGTGGCAATGTCGGCAACTACTACTGCTACAACTCCTACGGGTCCCGCCCCGCTTTCACTCTCCCCTCCTCCCTCTATGTGAGCGATGACGGCTCTGTGTTTCAGAACACCGCCCCCTCTACGCCCGCCAGCATCTCCGTCCCCAGCAGTATTGACGGCGGCAGCACCATCACCGTGAGCTGGGGCACCTCCACGGATGCAGAGGGCAACCTTGAGGGCTACATTGTCGAGCGCCAGACGGACGGCGGCTCCTGGTCCCAAATCTATCAGGGCACCGCCACCAGCACCACCAACACCGTGGCCTTTGGCACCAACACCGTGGCCTACCGGGTCAAGGCCTATGACGCCGCCGGACTTGAGAGCGGCTGGAAAACCAGCAGCACGGTGACGGTGACCAACAACCGGGCCCCCGGCGCTCCCGGCAGTCTGACCGTCCCCGCCGTTGTCCGTGGCGGCGGCAACCTGGCCATTTCCTGGACCGCCGCCTCTGACAGTGACGGCAACCTCAGCGGCTATGAGCTGGAGCGGCAGGTGGACGGCGGCTCCTGGACCCAAATCTATAAGGGCTCCGCCCTGGCCTACACCGACACCATCACCGCCGGGTGGAACACCGTGGCCTACCGTGTGCGCTCCTATGACAGCTACAACGCCACCAGCACCTATGTGACCAGCGAAACCCGGACGGTGGACAACAACGCCATCCCGGTCATCACCAGCTCCACGACCTCCGGCACCGATCTGGGGACCAAGGAGGACGGCTTTGACCTGACCTACACGGTGACGGACGCTGACAGCGACACCGTGACGGTGAAAGAGTACCTGGACAATGTGCTCAAGCGGACCTACACCGCCACCCTGGGGCAGAGCAACACGGTCCAGTGTGTCACCGCCGCCAACTGGCAGAAAGTCCTCAACGGGGCCCACACCATCAAGGTGGTGGCCAATGACACCAAGGCGGACAGCGCCCCCTACACCGTGACCTTTACCAAGGCCGTCTATGAGGCCTCCATCACCCTGGCGGAGCCCATGGACGCCGATGACGCCATCACGGTCATGGTGCTCAATGTGCTGGGCTCCATCCCGGCGGATGCTGACCTGGAGGTCCTGGTGACCAACAACGCCAACGACACGGAGCCCGTCTGGGAGGACGCCACCCAGGATGTGAAGAACGGCAACAACCATGTTTTCACCAACCAGACCGCCGCCAACGGCTTTGCCTTTAACTTCAAGGTCAATGTGGGCCGGGGGACCAGCAACACCGGCGGCTACATCACCAGCATTGGAGGTGCTTTTCAGTAATGGCAGTTAAGAAAAAGACCACCAGCCTCAAAGCGCTGCATGAGGCCCAGCTCTACGCACAGCAGCAGCGGGACGCCGCCGCCATCGCCTTTGTGGTGCTGGCGGAGGCCGGGACCATTGACGCCGTGACTGCCTCTGAGCAATCCCTGCTCTTTGCGGAATGGGCGGCCAATGTCAACTACACGGTGGGCCAGCTCCGGCAGTACGGCGGCAAGCTCTACCGCTGTGTGCAGGCCCACACCTCCCAGACCGGCTGGGAGCCGCCCAAAGCCGCCTCCCTCTGGTCCATCACCAGCGACCCGGCAGAGGAATGGCCGGAATGGTCCCAGCCTTTGGGAGCCCATGACGCCTATGCCGCCGGGGCCAAGGTGAGCCACAACGGCAAGCATTGGACCTCCGATCTGGACGGCAATGTCTGGGAGCCTGGCGTCTACGGCTGGACCGAGGCCAGCGAGTAAGGGAGGGCGGAGCCAATGGTTATTGAGCTTTCCGTGGGGGGCCTGCTCACCCTGCTGGGCATCCCCACGGCCATCACAACGCTGGGGCTCTGGCTGCTCCAGCGGCGTATCAGCAAGCGGGAGGCCGTCCAGGATGCACGGGAGGCCGCCCGTGAGAAAAATGAGGTCCTGCTGATACAGAACACCAGGGCGGCCCTGGCGCTGGCTGAAGCCACCGCCGTGGCCGTCCAGCGCATCCCGGATGCACATTGCAACGGGGACATGCACGCCGCCCTTGAATACGCCCGCAAAGTCAAACATGCCCAAAAGGATTTTTTGACCGAGCAGGGCGTCAAGGCCATTTATTGAGGCCCGCCATGCGGCTGTTTTTCCTTGCCCTGCTGGGCATGGTGGAAATCCTCTGGTGGGACTGGAGAGGAGGGCATGAAAAATAGACACCTCAAAAAAGCTGCTCTGGGCCCATGTGACCATTTCCGTCCTGCTGTGCGTGGCCACTATCGTCACCAATTACCTGGGCTTTGATGTCACGGCCCTGGCAGGCCTGGCCGGGGCCTCCCTTTTGACCAACGGGGCCTGGGGCGGTTTCTATTTCTGGAAAGCCAAAAACGAAAACCGGGCCAAATATGCCCAGCGGTTTCTCAAGCAGTTTGCGGACAAGTACGGGGCGGATGTCGCTGTCCGTGTGGCGGAAATCGTGCTGAAAGACTGAGTAAAGGAGCGTTTTCAATGAGTAAAATGACCGCCAAGGCCTTTGTGGACAAGGCCGTGGACATCGCCAAGAACTATAAGACCTTGTATGTGATGGGGTGCTTTGGGGCCCCCCTCACCGGCTCCAATGTGAGCCGCTACTGCAACAACCACTCCTACAACAAGAACGTCACCCGCACCGCCATGATTAAGGCGGCGGCCAACCAGAGCCCGCCTGTTTTCGGCTTTGACTGCGTGTGCCTCATCAAGGGCATCCTCTGGGGCTGGGACGGGGACGCCTCCCGGACCTACGGCGGGGCGGGCTACGCCATCAACGGGGTGCCGGACATCGGCGCTGATACCATGATTACCAAATGCACCGGGGTGAGCACCACCGGCTGGGATGATATGGTCATCGGTGAGGCCGTCTGGATGTCCGGGCACATCGGCATCTACATCGGGGACGGCCTGGCGGTGGAGTGCAGCCCCAAGTGGGAGAACAAGGTGCAAATCACCGCCGTGGGCAACATCGGCTCCAAGGCGGGCTACAACACCCGCCGGTGGACCAAGCACGGCAAGCTGCCCTATGTGGACTACACCGGGGCCTCTACCGGCGGCGGGTCCCAGGGCACCACCCAGCCCAGCAAGCCCTCTGAGGGCACCGTGGTGGCCTGTGTGGGCGACACCGTGACCTTTACCGGCAACAAGCATTATGTGAGCTCCAACGCCCTCAACGGCTCTGCCTGCAAGCCTGGCAAGGCCAAGGTCACCGCCATGGCCGGGAACGCCAAGCACCCCTACCACCTCATCAAGGTGCCCGGCGGCGGCTCCACCGTCTACGGCTGGGTGGACGCCGCTGACATCCAGGTGGAGGGCGGCATCACCGTGGGCTCCAAGGTCAAGGTCAACAAGGGGGCCAAGACCTACACCGGCGGCGGCCTGGCCTCTTTCGTCTACACCAACACTTACACCGTCATCCAGGTGGACGGTGACCGGGTGGTCATCGGCCAGAATGGCGTGGTGACCGCCGCCGTCAACAGCAAGGACCTCACCCTTGTGGGGTAACATAGAAAAGGGAGGATAAAATCATGGAAAGCATTTTTGACTGGTCCGTCATTCTCAGCATCGTGGGTGTCCTGGTGATTGTCACCAACATTGTGGTGCAGGTGCTCAAAAAGCTCACCTGGGACAAGCTGCCCACCAACATCCTGGCGGTGCTCATCGCCATGGCCCTCACCCTGGCAGCCTTTTTCGCCTACTGTGAAATCAAGGGCGTGGCCATCATCTGGTACACGGTGGTGGGCGCTGTGGTCCTGGGCTTTTTCGTGGCATACGCCGCCATGTTTGGCTTTGATAAACTGAAAGAGGCCATTGCCCAGCTTGACCAGGGAAAAGAGGAGTAAATCATGCGGTGGGGGAGCGTTAACTATAAGCAGCTCCAAAAGCTGCGGGACAACCTGCAAAGGCTCCAGGAAATAGACATGGACAAATTCTGTGAGGATGTGTCCAAAGGACTGGCCGCCCGGCTGCTGCAACTGGTCATCCCTGTCACGCCGGTGGGGCAGTACCCAAAGAGCACCGGCAAAAAAGGCGGCACCCTGCGCCGGGGCTGGACAGCCAAAACCGAGCAGGAGGCCGCCGGTGGTAGCGGTGACGGCAGAAACAAGGTGGCGTCCTATGTCAACGCCCTGCCGGTTTTCAAACGGGGGCGGACCTTTTACATTGAGGTCATCAACCCTGTCCACTATGCCAGCTATGTGGAGTTTGGGCATAGAACTCCCGGAGGAAAAGGCTGGGTGGCGGGACAGTATTTTTTGACCCTTGCGGAAAGCCAACTTGAAAGCCGGGCCCCTGCCATCATTGAGAAAGAGTTGGAAAAGAAATTGAAAGAGGTTTTCAAAGTCTAAGCAAAGAGCCGGAGAGATTTTTGTCCTCTCCGGCTCTTTTTTTTTTCATGCCTTTACAAAGTGTAATCCTGCGCTTTCGCTCTGATCTGCACGGCAAGTTTTTGTATGACGGCTCCTGTTTTTGTATCGACCCACCAAAAGGCCAGCATCCGCTCCCCATCCTGGGCAGAGTAGTGGAACACGGCAAACCATTTGACCGCCTTGCCATGGGCCGTGGTGGCCGCCGTGCCGTGATACCGGGCCATGAAATTGCGCTCCGGCATCATCTCCAGGCCTGTCACCTTTTCCAGCGGGAGGGTGGCCGCTGGTCCGTTTGCCTGCCGGAACACCAGCCCCGCCTCCGTCTGCTCCATGAAACAGGGGCCATCCTGGGGGAAACCGGGCAAACCCTCATAGTGCATCATGCGGGCCTCCACCGGGAGGTCCTTTTTCTTTCTGCCAAACATCTCAACACCATCCTCCTGTTTTGACGGTCCGCACCCAATACTTGAGGAGCTGGATGTATTCCTCAAGCGGGAGGTTTTCCGCCACCTCTGCGTTATAAAGACTGGTCATGTACTGCATCCAGGTTTTCCGGCCTTGCAATCTGATTTTCCCAATGTAGGCAGAACTTGTGGAAACAGATATTGCACCGTTTGCCATACGGGTGAGTGACATATAGGTGCTCAAGCCCTGCCCCATTAAGGCATCTTCAAAAGCCCAAAAGAAACGCTCCTCATCCGGGGTGATAGCGTATTTTTCAGATGAGGCCGTTGAGTATTTCACACACAAGGGCCGCCGAACTGGAGCGGGACCGGCGGCAGGGCGTGACAAGCCCAGCCGTTTCAAAATGCCCATGGACACCGCCTCCTTTGCACCTCCATTGTACGGTTTCACCGCCATCGTGTCAAGTATTGAAGCCTAAAGTGACAATGACAAGTCAAACAGGCACACTATAATTTACATTGTGGAGGTGATGCTGGTGATAGCAGAACGAATAAAAGAACTCCGGCAGGCACGGGGCTGGACCCAAGCAGACCTTGCCCGGCGGCTGAGTATAACCAGGAACGGCGTCAACTCCTGGGAGCAGGGACTTTCTACACCGTCCCCGGCATCCCTGGTGGACCTGGCCCGGCTGTTCTCTGTGTCCACGGACTACCTGCTGGGCGTGGAGTCCTTGAACACCGTGAATGTGACCGGCCTGGATGAGCGGGATGTGGCCATCCTTGCGGAGCTGGCAGACCGACTGAGGCAGCACAAGGCCGATGAATAAACAGGGGCCCGGAACAATCCGGGCCTCAATTTTTTCTTGACACTATACAACTAAAGTAGTATAATGAGGGCACAACGGAGGTGAGCGTGATGGACACCAAGAAAAACAGCAAACTGCAAAATGCCCGCCTGGATGCCGGGCTCTCTCAATCCCAACTGGCCAGCGCTACCGGCCTAAATGTGCGGACGCTCCAATGCTATGAGCAGGGGGCCAAGGACCTCAACGGAGCCAAGCTGGCCACGCTCTTGAAACTCTGTCTTGCCCTTGACTGCAAGCTGGGGGACATCTTGACGGATGAGGAAACGGTCAAGCTGCTGGAGCAGTACACGGCGGCATAAACGGCAGATCGGAGCGGGGCGGAAACGCCCCGCTTTTCTTATTTCTGGAGGTGCAGCATGAACCACAAGGACGCCAAGCATTTCACCTGGGACCAACGCTTGACCCTGGAGCGGATGCTCAAAAAAGGATTTACCAAGGCCGCCATTGCCAGCGCTCTGGGCAAATGTGAGCGGTCCATCTACTATGAAATCAACCGGGGCCTCTGTGTCCAGCAGACCTCCGAATATGAGTTTATTGAGGTTTACTGCCCGGAGGTGGCGGAGCGGAAATATAGGGACTTTCTCAAGGACAAGGGCCGGGACCTCAAGATTGGCAAGGACCACGCCCTGGCCCGGCGGCTGGAGGAGCTGGTCATGGTCCAGGGCTTTGCCCCCGGAGCCGCCCTTGCGGAAATCCGAAACAACGGGGAAGTCTATGACACCGTGATATGTGAGAACACGCTCTATAATTACATCTACCGTGGGGATGTGTTCCTCCACCTCACCCCGGAGCACCTGCACAACAAGGGCCGCCGCCACTACGCCGCCAAGAGCAAGCGGCAGGCCGCCCGGAGCTCCAACGGCAAGAGCATTGAAAACCGCCCCCAGGAGGTCAAGGGCCGGGGCAGTTTTGGGCATTGGGAAATGGACAGTATCATGGGGTGCAAGGGCTCCAAAAAGGCCCTCCTGGTCCTCACCGAGCGCCGGACCCGTATGGGCATTGTGATGCTGCTGGAGGACCACACGGCGGCCAGCGTAGTCAAGGCCATCAACAGCCTGGAGCGCCGTTTTGGCAAGCTGTTCTATAAGCTGTTCAAGAGCATCACGGTGGACAATGGCTGTGAGTTTCAAGACTTCGAGGGCATCGAGGCCGCCCACCGGCGCAAGGGAAAGCGGACCATTGTGTTTTTCTGCCACCCATACAGCGCCTTTGAGCGGGGGTCCAATGAGAACATGAACAGACTGATTAGACGGTTTTTCCCAAAGGGCACCAGCTTTGACACCGTAAAGCCGGAGGAGGTGAGGGCGGCAGAGAGGTGGGTGAACAACTACCCCCGCAAGCTGCTGGGATGGAAATCGGCGGCCATGCTCTTTGAGAAAGAGCTCCTGTCCGCTTGACGGCGCATAAAGCAAGCCAGCCGAATGGGCTTGACCCCATCCGGCTGGCTTGCCATGTTGTTTTGTTGTGAAATCGCCCAATAAGGGCGCTTTTTATTTGTGCTGATTGCCGTTTTTTCTTGACTTATGCAAATTTCTCTTGACTTTTAGCCCTGTTGGCTTTCGACGGTCCTGTTTATCAGATTTTTGTAAAAATTTTATATGTTTTTTTGTATTTCCCTCTTGCGAGTTCTCGTTTGCTTTGATATAATCATTTCATCCAGAGAGAAAGTCGTTTCTGGAATCTACAGTAAAGAGGGTCGAATTATGGACAAACTTACCAACATCGTACGGGACGAAATTTCCCGCCAGTACAAGAGCGTTCGGCAGTTCGCTTTTGCGGTTGGCATTCCTCTGTCCACCATCAACAGCGCGCTGCACAACGGCATCGGCGGTTCCTCCTTTGACACGGTGGTCCAGATCTGCCGCACCCTGGGCATCTGCGCTCTGGGCGAGGAGAACATCCACCTGACCGAGGATACCCAGCGGATCCTGGATCAGTATGCCAAGCTGGACGATTACGGACGCCACACCATCTCCTCCGTGATGCAGGTGGAGTATGACCGCTGCACCAAGACGTTTGAGGACAGCTCCGAGCTCCGGGGCGGCTACTCCAGCGTCAACCTGTCCGCTCCCATTGCCAATGACGAGCCCGTCTCCATGAACGTGCTGGCCAGCCGCGAGGACTGAGCGGATCACATCATTCGTCGGTAAACAGCATAAAAAGAGGGTCTTCGACAGGGGTCGGAGACTCTCTTTTTATACGTTTCCACCAAAAATGTACGTGATTTTTGGCGAGCTTACGGAAGATTACGGTTGAAATTCCACGGTGTATCTGATATAATACAGTGTAATTGGCGGAACAGCGGCATTTTGCCCCGGGAGATTCTCGCGTTCGCGCCACCTTTTCAGATGGGAGAAAGATGCATGAAAGCAACAAGAAAAACCGGCACCTGGCTGTGGACGCTGCTGGCAGCCGCAATACTGACGGCGCTGCTGACGGCCACAGCCTTTGCCGGAGGCAACGATTTCCGCTGCTGGACCGTGGACGCCCGGCAGTGGACCAACCAGGGATACCGTTCCGAAAAGGATGGGGTATGGTATCTGTTTCTGCCTGCCGACGAGAGCCTGGCGGACACGGTGCTGTCCTTCAGCGGCAGCGTGACGGCAGCTTCTGCCGGGACACTGGACCGGGAGCATGGCACCCTTACCGGCGCGTTTGCCGCCAGCGACCGGGTGACCCTGACGCTGGACGGCGGTAAAACGGTGCAGATCTGCGCGAAGCAGAGCAGTCTGCCCAGCTTGCGCCTGACCCTTAACGGTACCACGCTGGAGCAGGTGCACCGGGACAAGAACGTGAAATATCCCGGCAACGACCTGGTGGTGACGGACGGCGACGACGTTTTCACCGGCACCGTGGAGTTCAAGGGCCGCGGCAATTCCACCTGGAGGGAATATGCCAAGAAGCCCTATCAGATCAAGTTCAGCAAGAAAACCTCCGTGCTGGGCATGCCTGCGGCCAAGAAGTGGATCCTCCTGGCCAATGCTTCTGACGACAGCATGATCCGCACCCGCCTGGTGTATGATGCGGCGGAGCAGATGGGCTTTCCCTATGTGACGGAATATAAATATGTGGACCTGTGGGTGGACGGCGAGTATCTGGGTGTGTATCTCATCGGCGAGAAGGCCGAGATCGGCAAAAACCGCCTGAATCTGCAGGATCCTGCCGGGGCCATGTTTGAGCTGGATAACGGCTTTGCCACCGACGAGGACCACTATTTCTTCGAGGGGCGGCTGAACAGCTACTTTGCTCTGAAGGAGATCGTGGAGGAGGATGACGCGCATATTGCCCAGGCCATGAGCAATTTCCAGACCGCCATGACCCGCTTTACTACGGCGCTGACCTCAGAGGGTTGGGAAAATCTGTCCTTGGCCCAGCTCAACGCCATGATCGACGTGGACTCCCTGGCCCGGTACTATCTGATGAACGAATACGTCCTCAACGGCGAGGGATTCTTTACCAGCTTCTTCTGGTATCAGGACGGCGCGTCCGACGTGCTGCATGTGGGTCCTCTGTGGGACTTTGACACCTGCATGGGCAACAAGCAGGAGAAGGTCACGGACTACAACGCCTGCCATACCTCCGTGCTCATGAAGAAGATGCTGAACATCCCGGCCTTTTATCAGCGGGTGCAGGAGCTGTATGCCCGGTATGAGCCGGTGCTTACCGGCATGGCCGGGCAAATTGACGGCCGGAAGGCCGAGATCGGCGTCTCCGCCGACCTGAATTACCTCCGCTGGAACACCCTGGGCACTGCAAACCCCAAGCCCGGCGGTATGCCCTTTGCTCCCACCTATGACGAGGCACTGGACCGGGTGCGTACCTGGCTCAATGGCCGCGCAGGGGCGTTCACGCCTGCCGTGCGTCCCCAGCAGCTGGGCTATTACTTCAACACCGCCCGCACAGTGATGTATCTGACCTATTCCGCCCCCCAGCAGACGGCCCTGCGTTTCGCTGTGTGGGGTGAGCAGGACGGGCAGAACGACCTGCACTGGTATCAGGCCAAGAAACAGAATGGCCGTTGGGTGGCCGAGGTGCCTCTGATCAACCACCAGGAGACCGGCACCTATATGGTCCACATTTACAACCAGAACGGCCTGCCCCAGGGACTTCTGGACCACGGCACCGTGGTGGTGGACAACCTGGTCCAGCCGGAAAAGCCCGCCCTGAAGGCGGCGCTGTCCGCTGACGGACGGTATCTGAACCTGACGCTTACCGGCGGCAGCGACCTGGCAAAGGTGTGGTTCCCCACCTGGAGCCAGAAAAACGGTCAGGATGACCTGCAATGGTACGAGGCCCGGAAGCAGGCGGACGGCAGCTGGACATATTCCGTGCTCCTGAGCCGCCACAACACCACCGGCACCTATTTCATTCATGCCTACGGCAATAGCAAGCAGAATCTGGTGGCCCATACCACCGCTTATGTGGAGAAGATTCCCGGGCCGGAGATGAAGGCCGCCGTGTCCGCTGACGGGCGGTATCTGGACGTAACGCTGACGGGCCGCAGTGATCTGAGCCGGGTGTGGTTCCCCACCTGGAGCCAGAAAAACGGTCAGGACGACCTGCGGTGGTACGAGGCGGTCAAGCAGGCAGACGGCAGCTGGACCTGCCGGGTGCCCTTGGCCAACCACAAGAACGCGGGGGGCTATTTCCTCCACGCCTACGGCAATGATAAGCGCAATCTGGTGGCCCACACCACTGTTTCCGTCGCTCAGGCCGTGTCTCCCCAGGTGTGGACCCAGCTGTCCGCCGATGGGCGGTACATGACTGTGACACTGACAGGCCGCAGCGATCTGAGCCGGGTATGGTTCCCCGTCTGGAGCGCTGTCAACGGCCAGGACGACCTGCAGTGGTACGAGGCGAAAAAGCAGTCCAACGGTGACTGGACGTATACGGTGACGCTGGCCCGGCACAAGGGAGCGGGTACGTATTTCATCCATGTCTATGGCAATAGCAAGCAGAATCTGGTGGCTCATACCACCGCCTATGTGATCTGAAAGGAGGAACGAGCAGCCCGGAACACCTGATGGAGATCCCCTGCGACGAGTAGGAAATCAAAAACTGTAACGGAGGAAAAATATGAAGAAGGCATTATCTCTGCTTCTGGCGCTGATGATGGTGGTGGGTCTGGTTATGCCCCAGACCTGGGCCACCGGGCTCCAGGAGACGGAGCCGGACGCTGCCATTACGGAGACGCAGCCCGGCGACACCGCAGAACCTGACGCACAGCTGCCCCAGGCGGATACCCTGTCCGGCAATTCTGCCGGGCTTACTCCCATCACCCGCACCAAGAATGCCGTGGCCAGCGGCGTGACCCTGGAAAAGGTGGTCATGCGCAACGTCAACGGCAGCCAGGTGGTGGGCTACCTTTCGGAGATCGACCTGAGCAAGGACGTGACCCTGAAGGCCAGCTACACCGGCTATTACTACGACGGCAGCACCGCTGCCCAGCGCAAGGCTATGGTCAGCAGCGGCCGGCTCAAGTGGGAGATGTCCCAGACCACCGCCCAGGCCGCCGCCTACGGACGGGCCTCGGATACCGAGGGCCGCGTGGTACTGGCTACCAACGCCGACTACTACAACATGCAGACCGGCGCGCCCACCGGCTACCTCATTATGGAGGGCAACCTGGTAAAAACCGGTAATGAGCCCTTCTTTGCCATTCTGAAGGACGGCTCCGCCGTGATCCGCAAGGCGGGCAGCGACACCTCCGACGTGGTGGAGGCCGTCTCCGGTCCCTATATGCTGGTGGAGGACGGCCAGATTGTTCCCGGCCTGGACCAGGGCGACCGCATGCCCCGCAACAGCGTGGGCATACGGGCCGACGGCTCCGTGGTATTCTTTGAGGCCGACGGCCGACAGGAGCCCATGTCCATCGGTATGAGCATGTATGAAGTGGCCAGTTTCCTGAAGGATGCCGGCTGCGTCACCGCTATTTATCTGGACGGCGGCGGCTCCGCCACCGTGGCAGCCTGTTATGAGGGCACCGACGAGCTGGTGGTTCGCAACAGCCCCAGTGACGGCCTGGAGCGCACCGTGTCCGACGCCCTGCTGGTGGTGTCCACCGCCCGCTTTGACGGCGATTTTGACCACGCGTCCGTGAGCCCCCAGAACGAGCTTTATACCCCCGGCAGCCGGGTGCCCTTCACGGCCCTGGGCGCTGACTCCGCAGGCGGCGCGGCCGACCTGCCTGAAAGCGGCCTGACCTGGGTGCTGGATACTCCCGCTGCCGGACGGATCGACGCCGCCACCGGTGTGTTTACCGCCGCCAAGGGCTATGTGGGCGATGTGCGGGTCCGCCTGACCTATCAGGGTCAGAATGTGGGCTCCGCCTCCATCACCATCGCCGAGCCCGATCAGGTGTCCTTCGCCGGCAAGACCCTGTCCCTGGACTATGACAAGACCAGCGACCTGGGCCTCACCGTCAAAAGCAGCCTGCGGGATATCCACTATCACGACGGCGACTTTACCTGGACCATCCGGCCTCTGACCGAGGGCACCACCGCCGCCGACATCGGCACCATCGTGGACAATCAGCTCCATACTGCCGCCAAGGCCAGCCAGACCCGTAAAGCAGAGATCACTGTCACCTATACCAAGGCAAACGGCCAGGAGCTTACCGATACCGTCACCGTGGAGATCGGCAAGATGCCCACCGTCCTTCTGGACTTTGAGGACGAGAGCTCCAAGTCCGGCGTGAACGTGGGTGCCAACGCCGTGTGGGGCAACCTGAATGGCTTTTCCGGTCACAGCGCCCATAATCTGCCCGGCGTCAGCGACGCGGGCTTCGGCGTGGCCGGTCAGGTCAGCAAGGATCCCAACGGTCTGGACATCCCCTACGGGCCCATTACCGATTTCGGCCTGGCATGCCCCGACTTTATCAGCAGCAACGCGGAATGGGACTGCAACTCCGCCGGCGCACCCTATAGATGGGACTGCGCCCAGGACCCCGCTACCCTGTTCCGCTCCATGGGCTATGAGTACTATGTGGGCGCCATCTCCACCGCCCAGGAGGGCGCGTGGGATATGTATGCCCGCCGCGTAGCTTCCGACGAGGGTCCCGTGCGCTTCGGCCAGAAGTCTCTGGAGTATCATTACGATTATACGAAGATCTCCGGCACCAACAACACCAACGAATACCTGCGCTACAGCGGCGAGGACGTGGTCATCGAGGGCCGTCCCACCGCCCTGGGCATGTGGGTCTACGCCCCGGAGGGCACGCCCAACTACTGGCTCAGCACCAGCGTGTCCTATTGGAACGGGGAGAAGTACGTTTCCACCAGCTTGCTGCACCTGAAGACTACCACCGTCAACGCCGCAGGCGAGACCGTGGACACCACCACACAGTATACCGGCATCAACTGGTCCGGCTGGAAGTATGTGGAGGCCGATCTGAGCAGCGTGTATGACAAGGCCCAGGACGTGGAAAACCATCCCCTGAAGATCACCGCCGGCCAGGTGCTGCTGTGGACCATCATCATCGAGGGCGGCACCGGCGACGTGGACGGCAACAAGATCACCTGCGGCTCCCGGGCTGCCGGAAGCCTGTATGTGGACAACATCCGCGCGGTGTATGGCACCACGGCTGACGACCTGGAGAACCCCGTCATCACCTCTGTCCGCGGCGGCAGCGCCTCCGTCACCGGCTACACGGATCTGACGGAGCTGGCTGAGGACGGTTCCACCGTGCTGACGGACAATGAGCTGCAATTCTTTACCGGGTATTATGATCCCCAGGGCGAGAACCGCACCGGTGTGTCCGCCGAAAACACGGTCATCACCATCGACGGCCAGGACATCAAGAACTTTGCCAACACCGACCAGGCCGTTACCGGTTCCGTGACCCTGCCCAATGGCCGCCACAGCATCAAGGTGGAGATCATGGACGGCTTCGGCAACCGCGCCAGCGTCACCCGTACCTTTACCGTCAAGGGTCGTGCCGCCATCCCCACGCTGACTCTGGACGCGCCGTCCTATGCGCTGGTGGGCGAGAACTATGTGGTCAACGTGACCTCCCCCAATGCAGGGAAGATCGATTCCGTCACCGCGCACATCGTGTACGGCAACGTGGACCTGTTTGACACCGACGAAAACGGCGGCAAGGGCGCGTTCAACACCTGCGCTTCCCTGGGCTACGGCGAGGGCTTTGAGGGCACCAGCTCTGCTGCCCGCCGCACCACCACGGAAAAGACCGTCACCGTGAACATGAACCGTACCGGCTCTGCCGGGAAGGACCTGTTCACCTTCACTATGCCCATGCCCGCCGGGGTCACGGCACTGGACAGCCTGCCCATTTCCGTCACTGTGTCCTACACCTGTGACGGTGTCACCTATACCACCTCCACCGGCAGCCTGCGGCTGCCCATGCAGGGCTACTACGCCGTTACCTCCGACATTATGGTGGAGGGCGCGGGCGCGGCCAAGCTGTATGTGAAGGATATTGACGGCAGGGCAGCCTCCGGTGTGGACCTGTATGTGGGCGAAACCTGCATCGGCACCACCGACGGCTCTGGCCAGATCAGCACAGACTATTTCAACAAGCTGGCTGCCGGCTCCCGCACCGGTGTCATCGCCCGGAAGGACAGCCATCGTTCCTTCGAGACGATCATCGTCACCCGCCGCGCCGGCGGCAGCAGCGACGGTATGCCCGCATTCGTGCAGCTCAACGCCACCCCCAATGCCCAGAGCTGCCAGAACATCACCTGGGTGTCCAACCCCCTGACCGCGCAGGCCAAGGCTGTGGTTCAGTACAGCGAAAAGAACAGCTTCAAGGGCACCTTCTCCTCCAGGGCCCAGGGCCAGGTCACTCTGCGTGAGTTCACCACCTCCGGCGACGCCGCCTATGTCAGTACCGTGTCCCTGACCGGGCTGAAGTCCGGCACCACCTACGTTTACCGTGTGGGCGACGGCAGCAGGTGGTCTGAAAACATGACCTTCACCACCAGCCAGCCCGGCGCGGCCACCACCCGCTTCTTTGTCATCGGCGATACCCAACTCTCTGGCATCGCGGAGAGCGATCAGGAGGAGATCCGCCTGATGAACGCCATCGCCGCCAACATCAACAGCCAGCCCATGAACTTCGGTATCCAGACCGGCGACTTTGTGGACAACGGCGGCAACCTGGTCCAGTGGAACGAAATTCTGGATGTATTCTCCAGGAACTACGCCGACATTCCCGTGGTGCAGGTCATGGGCAACCATGAATATTACGGCGACCTGTCCGGCGGCAACGCCTCCAGCCTGTGGACGCTGCCCGACAAGCTGTATTACTCCGTGGAGTACGGCGATGTGTATGTGGCGGTCATCAACTTTGCCGCCAACCTGGAGGACGCCTGCCAGTGGCTGGTCCAGGATGCGGCCAAGTCCAGCTGCACCTGGAAGGTGCTGGCCGTTCACCAGCCCGCATACTATACCAATCCCAACGGCAGCAGCGAGGCCTTTAACCGTTATATTCCCGCAGCCGCCGAGGCCGCCGGGATCAACGTGGTGTTCTCCGGCCACGACCACAGCTATGCCCGCACCATGGTGCTGAAGGATGGCCAGCCTGTGTCCGAGACCACTCAGAACGGCCGCCTGCCCGCCACCTACGGCAAGGGCGTGCTGTACTACATCTGCGGCGACCTGGGTGAAAAGTCCCGCAGCACCGAGTACAAGGCCGTCAATAATCCTGACTTCCACTTTGCCCAGGTGTCCCAGGAGTACGACTCTCTGTACCTGGCCGTGGAGGCCACCGCGGACGCTATGACCGTCCGCACCTACTCTGTCAGCGCCGAGGGCGCCCAGTCCCTGATGGATACCTACACCATGCGGGTCCCTGCCAGCGTGTGCCGCGATAAGGGCCACGACTTCTCCGGCAAAACTGTGTATGCCCGGAACGGCAAGCTGGTATGCTCCTTCTGCGGCCAGACCGTGGAGCTGAAGGACGCGGGCTATACCGGCTGGGCCCGGGATGAGGCCACCGGCCTGCGGATGTATTGCTACAACAACGCTTGGCACACCGGCTGGTTCGTCATCGACCCTGAGGTGTATTGCTTTGACAAGAACGGTGTGGCCTACGACGGAAAGGTGACCCTGTACGGCAAGCAGTTCGTCTTTGACGACGGCGTGGTGGTCAGCGGCCCCACGGGCTTTGTCAAGCGCGACGACGGCAAGACTCTGTACTTTGAAAACGGCCGCATTGCTTCCGGCTGGAAGGACATCGGCAACGCTACCTACTACTTCGAGACCTCCGATATGGGCGATGACTTCGGCGTCATGTACACCGGCCGCCGCCTGATCGGCAGAACCTGGTACGAGTTCGGTGCGGATGGCCGTCTGTACGAGTTGGTCCGGGGCCGTCTGTCCGCCGACGAGAAGGAGATCGTGGTCACCATCACGCCGCCCTCCGGCCAGGGCAGGAATTACGGCAACATCATGGCCGCTGCCTGGAGCCAGCAGGGCGGCCAGGACGACCTGGTGTGGTACAATGCCACCGCCAACGGCGACGGTACCTACACCATCCGGGTGCCTATGTGCAAGTACAATGTGGTGGGCCGCTACCTGGTCCATGTGTACAACCACGGCATCCACGGCCAGCTGCTGGGCGGCCTGACCTTCCAGAATACCCACACCGTGGGCCATACGGATGTGGTCAAGAGCGACTCCAGCACCTGCGTCAGCGCCGGTCAGGTACGATACGTCTGCCGCTACTGCGGCGCGGCCCATAGCTCCAGCACCCCTGCCAAGCGCCACTCCGTATCCGCTGTGGTGGACAGTGAGTGCCGCACCATGACGGTGACCATGGACGCAGGCAACGGCCACGCCCACTCCAACGTGCGTTTCGCTGTGTGGAGCAGCGCGAACGGACAGGATGATCTGACCTGGTACACTGCCAAGAAGAACGGCAGTGGTCAGTGGACCTATACGGTGCCCCTGGTGAACCACAACAGCACCGGCACCTACTTCATCCACGCCTACTCCTCCGACTCCGGCCAGAACCGGCTCATCGGCAATACCACCGCCCAGGTGGCCAGGCTCCCGGCTCCTGACAGTGTCACTGCCCAGGTGTCCGCCGATTACCGCACCATGTCTGTGCAGCTGGATACTGCTTGCAGCTACAGCAGCATCCGCTTTGCCGTGTGGAGCAGCGCAGGCGGTCAGGACGATCTGGCCTGGTACACTGCCAAGTCCGCGGGCAGCGGCCGCTGGACCTATAACGTGGACCTGGCCAACCACAACAGCACCGGCACCTACTTCATCCATGTGTACAGCGGCAGCAAGCTGGTGGCCCACACCACCGCCCAGGTCAAGAGCCTGCCTCCCGCTGCCCCCGGCGTCAAGACCGGCCTGACAGCCACAGTTTCCTCGGACAACGCCGCCATCGAGCTGGCGCTGACCACCGCTGCCAAGTACGGCAAGGTACGCTTCGCCGTGTGGAGCAGCGCAGGCGGTCAGGATGACCTGGTCTGGTATGACGGACGGCTCAACGGCAATACCTGGTCCGCCGGTGTGAAGCTGCTGAACCACAAGACCCTGGGCGGCTACTTCATTCATGTGTATGCCGACGGCAAGCTGGTGGCCCACACCACCGCCAATGTACACGGTATGCCGCCGCAGCAGAGCGCCCAAGCCATTGTTACCGACGACTTTAACTGGATGCGGCTGCGTTTGTACAGCGCTGCCGGATACAGCAACGTGCGCTTCGCCGTGTGGAGCAGTGCAGGCGGTCAGGATGATCTTACCTGGTACAAGGGCGAGAACATCGGCGGCGCCTGGGTGGCCGCAGCAAACCTGGCCAAGCACAACAGCACCGGCACCTACTTCATCCACGTTTATGCCGGGAACAAGCTGGTGGCTCATACTACCGTCACCGTGAAGTCCCTGCCCAACGGGTAAGGCTTATCAGATTATCGCAGCATAACACAGGCCCGCAGGCGAAAGCCTGCGGGCCTCAGCTT